>Ga0247757_10000051_pt1 | contig 85142 bp, 90 predicted proteins | sample UWRJL126311R4_FD_180929 | JGI IMG/M metagenome (GOLD analysis project Ga0247757, IMG submission 180929) | Plant litter microbial communities from Arlington Agricultural Research Station in Wisconsin, United States - UWRJ-L126-311R-4 | ecosystem: Environmental > Terrestrial > Plant litter >...
GACCTCACATGAATTATGAAACATTTGGAAAAAGTTTTTTATGAAGTCAATAAAATAGGTCATCGTTAGTGCTGGATCGGAACCTATATTCTGCCTTCGAATTGTTTGCTCAGACCTTCTCTTTAAAACAAGACAGCATACATCGACATATCACGAACGACATAATGAATGTGTTGGTTTCCGAGAAACTGTACGCTCCGGTAGACGACCTCTCATTAAAACATGGCTTGGGATGTCTAAACACACGGGTATAGCACTGGGCACGTGAGAGCATTCCTCTGGCCTTGGAACATGAACTGCTACACCTGCAAGAGAAAACAGTCGAGCTGGTTGGCGGCATACCGCTCACATATATGCGTGCCTCCCCCCGCTCACGTATATATTTATAAGTAGTGCAGATAAGTTGGATGAAGACCGGATAGTGGCTTTCATCGCTGCGTGGCTGTAAGGCTATGCACTCTCGGTATCTCGCACGAATCGTTACTATTCTTCAACAGCTCATACCCTCAGAGAGGATAGAGAGTCTACTAAAATCATCTATCAAATCATTACAGTGCCCGGAAAGCTTTTACTAATACTCCTGTTCCCGTTTCCACGTCCATTTCCCAAAAGCATGCACAAAGGCCATCCTATGAGAGACATCCTTGCGCAAGCATGCAAACAAGCCATGTACAAAAGCGTTCATAGGTATCAAGCATACCACCAACGCCGTCGCTCATAAGTCGTTATTCAAAAAGGTGTTTGACCTCAAATCTTGAATAGAAACAAGTCATTTCACCTACCCACCTTGCTTCCAAGGCTGCTGCCACTCCACGAGCTTGGCGCCCAACTAGACACTTTACTCGAGATGCGACTGCCACTCCACCAGCTTTCGCCGCCGTTGCGCCAGCCCTTGCCAAATTTCTTGCGACCTCCGCCTAGTCCCGTGCTCGATTCCATTTTGTCTTCCCACTTGAGCTTGGTTTCCATGATGGAATGGATTGAGTTAATTATTAGAAAGCTAGTCGATCCAATCGCTCGGAAGAAGGCTAGGCCAGCGACAGCCCAAAGGATAAACTTAAGGTAGAAGTTAGAACTGATGTTGGAGCCGGAGTATGCTTCAGATACTGCCATGGCAAGGATGGCATTGCTTATCAGCCATATTACTACCATGTACGTTCGCACGGCACGGTAGTAATCTTCTTGGGCCTGTGCCTCGTTCAAGCCTGGCGCCGCAACTTCTATTCGATCGCGAAGGTTGCGCAGGGCCTCGTCATATCCTGAATCAATGTCCAGCTGTTCTGAAGGCATTTCAAGTTCGACCACGTTTCCGCTCTTTGCTTTCGCATCACCAAGATCAGTTTTGGCAATGTTGTCGCCCTTTGTTCCCCACGTAATATCGTGTGTGTTGCAGAATGCGTACACTTGTAACGTGCAAATATAACTGGGAAGCAGAGCGAAATACTGGGCCGAAGACGTGAACATGTGCCAAGGATCCAGGTACAGGAACGACATCAGAAAGTACAAGCCGATCGTTGTGGAGGTCGATACGATTAAGTTTGTAAAGACGTTGTTGCCTAGTTTTTTTGGCTGCTTGGGATCGCGGAGTTGAACGACCACGATATAGATTGAAGCGAAGGTGGTGTAAGCCATGATAACACAATAGGCAATCATACTGGACATGAACATCTTCTTCGCTCCTTGCGGCCGATTGCCCATGGACAGGATAAACTGCATGCAAATCAAAAGCACGCAGGTGTATCGGAGAATGACAAAAATATACTTGGCGATGTTGTGGCCAAAGGGATCATACGCTGGGTCGCTAAGTGAACCCGCGATGAAGAAGAAGGTCAGGTAAAAATTGGCCAGGGAGAAGAACGTAAACATGAGCTGGACGAATTGGTAGACGAATTCGATGTGAAGAAGGGTTTTTCGCCAGATGGTGTGGTCGGTGGCCCAGACTTGCTTGAAATGAAGGAGAGAATATACAGCAGCAAAGAAAGCACCGTTGAGCCAACGACGACGCTGTGATATAAATTCAGGTATGGCATCTGGTTGCGTTAGTGCCAATCGCAAAGGAATTTAATTGACTTACCAGGCACGTCAGTCTCCCCAGTAGCAGCCTTGACATACTTCAAGACCCACTCTTCGCTTCGTTTCGCGACTAGCTCCCAACATAGGATACGATCTTCGGCGAGATACATGTTTGCGGTGAAAACGTCGGCATCTTGACCGTGCAGTGTCTCCCCTTTGAAATACTGGCTGAGCGGACCATGGCCGGTATGGTCGTTTTGTAACGCGATGTATCGATACGCAGACAAAGCTCCAGGCAAAACAGTAATGTAGCCAAACACGGACTCGAGTGGCTTGTCTAGGATATTCGACATTTTGTATTCAAAATTTTGGGACGCGACCAACGGGTTGAGCAGGCCGAGCCAGCCTTTGCCTTTGCCCGCCTTGATTTCTCCCGCCGCACCTGCCACCGAAGAGTCGGTATCGAAAGTCTTCCAGAGATGGTACAGCGCTTTTGGTCCAGGCTTGGTACCGACATCAAGAAGAATGCAGATGTTGGGGTTCAGTGCTCGACCAAAGGCGTTGAAGAACCAACGATGGGAATTGAGTTTCTTCTGATTGCGTTCTTTGAGGCAGAAGATCATCTGGCACGGGACAATACCCTTCTCAGCTCCCTTAAACTTGAGATCGGCATCCAGAGATACTTGCGTGGTATACTCATAGACGTGTGCGGTAACTTCGCGCTGATTGACGTGGTTCTTCGCGATGCCCTTCTGAAAGCAGCCCATGGCGGCGAGAGCGTCCAGGGTTCGCGGGTGCACCTTCTGACGACCATCGGAAATGATGCAAACGACAATCTTCTGCCATCCATCTTTTCCCCAAGTACGCGATCGTGTTCTGGAACAGAAATGACTGATATTGCGCATGACACCGTGCATGGTACGCGTGAAGTCGATTTCGTTTTCATTATACATGGTAATGCAGATGAAGAGTTCGGTTTCACGTGTCGTGGTGCCGATGTTCTGGCGCAGTTTGTAGCCCTTCTCGACGTAATCGTCTGGATCGCACGTCACAGCAGTGTACCGCATGTGAGTAAACTCGATGTCGTCGCGCCTGGGAAGAAAGCTGTACAGGATGGTTGGGATCTTACACTCGAGGATAAGTTCACCGTTAATGAGACGGACCTCCTTCTTCGTCATGACAGCTTCGCGTGCCCCACGTCGTGGCTGGGCAGTATCTGGCGCTGGACCATAGTGTTCCGTCTTCTCGTCATTGTCGTCAATGAAATCTTCGGTGAAGGTTTCCTCAGTCATGTACGAGTTGCGGGAGTCCAGGTCGGGCCTGCCGTCATGCTCGGTAAAAGGGTCGTCGTCATCGATGGGTATGGAGCTCATATCGAGCGTTGCATTGGAGTCTCTCGAGATGGGTCTGCCACCAGCAAACAGCGGGGCTGGAGGCAGTGGCCGCTTTGGACTGCCAGGGCGTCCACCACCGTAGCGTGATGAAGGTGTGCCTGGCCGGGGACTGCCATTGAGGTCTGCGGGTTCGTACGAATTGATGGATGCAGGTGGGCGGGCATAGTCTGCGGATGTGCGGGTGGGCGAGTATGGACGGCCGGGAACGACGCGCTCGGGGGAGATAGGTCGGCGGTAGGGAATGTAGGAGGGGGAGTCGTCTGCCGGAGGCGGCATTTGCGGGGCAGTGTCGAGGACTGAGGGCGCCCTAGAGAGTGGTAAGGATGACAGCGAGTGCTGGTAGGATCGCGCGACCGGCGACGGCGGCCTGCGGATTTCATACAATGGTAAGCCTAAGTCCTGCTTTGGTTTTGAGGGAGAGAAGCGGTCCACAAGCCGGTTTCTCGTCGTCTTCCTCTTGGGCATCTTGGGTACAGAGGTAGCACTCGAACTGAGGGCTGCATCGGCCTCGCGCAAGAGGTCAACAATGCCAGCCTCGACGGCTTGCTGTCTTCCCACTTCGGAGGGCGCCAAGGTGTCTCCCAGCGTTGCGGCGGTGCTACCCATGGCGGAGAGCAGCGAAGCTGATTCTACGTTCTGGGGCTTCCTGCGCAGAGGACTCGGGATGAGATGAGTATGGAAAGTGGAGGGGAGAAGGAAAAGCGATACTCACGAAACATAGCTTTGTGCGTCGTCGGCATGGGTCAACAAGCGCATGGTCGGCCCTCCTTGCAGGTGGCCCGGAGACGGCTCCTCGTCGTCGTATGCAGGCGGGCGCCCGTACGAGGCGGCGTGGCCGGCTGGTGTGGTGGGCCCGTCCATGGAGGAAGGGACTACGAGGATGGCGGACGCAGTGCGTGGAAAGCCGGCGGGAACGTCAATGGGAGAGTTTGGTGTCGGAAAAGCGAGCGGAAGCAGTAGTTAGTGTATATGGTGTGTGCCTGTTCCAGAGCGACGACTGCAGCAGCTTGACCGTGGGGTCATGTTTGTCCGTGACGGATGCGCTGCGTTGGCCTGGCAACCACCAGGACTCAGTCGCACAGCCCACGCGTACCTGCGCCCCCCTCCACACCCGACTGCCAGCCGTTACACTCCGGGTCCGTTGCCAGGCGCCTAGCCCCGGTCTCTAGGTGGGCTCTGGATCTAGTCTGAACTTGGATCAAATAGCAGCGCGTTTGTTATACATACATACAGTCATGCAAGCCAATGTACATGGAAACCGACTACATAAGCGCCAATGGAAACATCATGTGAGCAAACTTTCCCAGTCTACAGCTTGCTTCCGCTACCCAGCAGCTCCGCACCGGCTCCCGATATGCACAGCTTGCCCGTCTCGACCACCTTGGTTTGGAAGACAATCGTATTGCCCACCTTCCACATCTCCGTCCGCAGTGTCTGGCCTGGCAGCACTGTACCCGCGAATCGAACCTTTATGTTCTTAAACTGTCCAAACTTCTGTAGCACGTGCTTGCCCGAGATTCCGAAGAAGCACAGTCCGTGGAGAATAGGAACCTTGAAGCCGCCCACCTTGCTGAACTCGGGATCTATGTGCAATGGATTCCGATCCCCAGACAGTCGATAGATAGCAGCCTGCTCTTCCGTCGTCTTCTCCTCAGTCACAGCATCGGGGGCCCGCTGCGGCGGTTTGTGTACCGCCGTCGCTGCGCCACGGTTGCCACCTTTGGATGGACCACCAAAGCCGCCAGAGCCACGGATAAAGACTGTCGATTCGTTGTAGAAAATCTCCTCGCCAGTGTTGGCGTCTTTCGTAGTGGTGCCTTGCACGATGATGCCAGCAGCACCCTTGTCGACTACTTCAATGAGCTTGGGGTACGAAACAAGCTTGGCCTCAGTTGGAATGGGGAACTTCCGGATTTCCAAGAATTGCTCTCCATGCAGCAGCATCATAGGAGAAAAGTTAGGCACGATGTCGTCCATGTTATAAGGTGCAACGGCATTGAAAGGTGGAATCACACCAAAAGTAGGTAGAACCTGGAAGTTTTCGTTGTTCTCAAAGACAAAAGAAAGGTCAGTCCGCTTAGCACCGACGCCGAGATCTGCGACCCTGTTAGTTCTGCCTTCGGAAAACCACAAGACGAGGACTTACTGTAGAGAATGACGTCTCTCTCGTCATAGTTGAAAGGCGTGCCTTCGGCCTGGGCTGCCTTGGCTTCTTCAATGGCCTTAAGGTAGTCACCACCATCCGATTCACCTTTACCACCCTTACTCGTGTTTTCCATGTTCGCCATGATACTCTTGAGTCCACTTGCATTATCGTATGGATGATCAGCGCGGCCATCGTCAAAGTTGGTAATCCTCTCCCACTGCGCCAAAACAGCCTCGGGGGTAAGCTTCACATCCACGGGGAAGCCATTCCCACCAGTACGCTGCCACCTCGTCGTGGCGAACCAGCCGCAGCCACATTCGTAGAGACCACCGGTGGGCTCAGGAGCCTTGTCGGAACAAAGGAGCACGACCAGAGGAGCCACGTAGTCAGGCTTAAGGGCCTGGACCATCTCTTCTGGCATGATCGTACGCGTGAGTTGTGTGCCTGCATTTGGTGCAATGGTGTTGACAAAAATGTTGTTCTTTTTGCCCTCTAAAGCAAGAGACTTTGAGAACCCAAGAATACCGCATTTGGCGGAGGCATAGTTGGCCTGGCCAAAATTGCCATAGATGCCACTAGTGGACGTCGTATTCAGCACACGGCCGTACTTCTGCTTCAAAAAGTAGGGCCAAGCAGCCTTAGTACAGGCGTAGGTGCCATTGAGATGCACCTGGTGGATGATTTCCCACTGGTCATCGGTCATGTTGGTGAAGGCCTTATCACGCAGGATACCAGCGTTGTTGACAAGTACGTCGATGCGGCCATAGGCATCGATGGCTCCCTTGATTACAGCCTCACCGTCCACCACATTAGCTTTGTTACCCACAGCCTGCCCACCCATCTTCTGAATCTCCTGCACAACGGCATCGGGGTTGACGAGGTCGTTGACAACGACCTTGGCACCGAGCTTCGAAAATTGGAGAGCGTATGCACGACCGAGGCTGTTACCATTAGTTTGATGCAACAGAGAACAAGAGTTGCACGAGCTTACCCAGCACCCGCGCCAGTGATGAGCACCACCTTGTCCTTGAAGCTGGGCTGTCCAACCTTGGGACTCGGAGGCAGCTGGGTTGCCGCCTCAAGCAGCTCTAAAGCATTGGCCGGACCCTGCGGATGCTCTGGCTGTGAGAAATCAACGACATCCTTCCACTTGGCCGCGATGGCCCCAGGGGTCAGCGAATCGTCAGGCTTGAGCAGTGCGCCCTTGGACCTCTCCCACCGCAGCTTTGCAATGTGACCCCCGCCAGCTTCATATATGGCGCCCGTCTCGGTGGACGACTTGTGTGTGAGGACGGCGACGAGTGGCACGATCCATTCGGGCTTGAGCTTCTCCAGGACGTCAGGAGGCATGACCGTCTCAGTCATACGACTGGCGGCGATGGGGGCAATGACATTGCAGAGGATGTTGTACTTGAGACCCTCCTTTGCGAGGGTTTCGGTAAAGCCGACCAGCGCGAGCTTCGCGGCTGAATAGTTGGTTTGACCGAAGGAACCAAAGAGGCCAGCAGCAGAAGCAGTGCTGATCAACCGTCCGTATTTCTGCTTTCTAAAGTATGGCCAAGCAGCACGCGCGCACTTGTATGCGCCCTTGACGTGAACCTTGTAGATAAGGTCCCAGTCTTGTTGCTTCATGTTTTTGAAGCTGACGTCGCGCAGGATGCCGGCATTGTTGATCAGCACATCGATGCGCCCGAAACTGTCAATGGCCGTCTTGATGATGGCATCGCCGTTTTCGACCGAGTCGTAGTTGGCAACGGCCTTGCCGCCGGCCGCGCGGATCTCGTTGACGACCTTGTCTGCTGCCTGGGTTGATGAGCATAGTGCGCAAGGGGGGCAAGCATTGGGAGGCTACGAACCACTGAGCCCTGGCCCTCACCCTTGAAGCTACCGCCGAGGTCGTTGACCACAACGTTGGCGCCACGACTGCCAAAGAAGATAGCATATTCGCGGCCCAAGCCACCGCCAGCGCCCGTCACCACGACCGTCTGACCGTCGTACCGTAGCTCTGCAGGCGCCATGGTGTGCGGTAGCGCGTGTATATGAAGTAGGAAGAGGAAAAGACTATGTCAAGGTTGAGCAAGGGCACTCAAGTGCAGCTCTGCGACAAACTCCAGGCGTGGCCTTTGTCACGTCTGGGAAAATATGTATAACTGGCTTATTCCAGCGCGTCGAGCGCAGAGGTTAGAGACGGCTGGGAGGAAAGGAACAAGTACAACTGGACAACACGCGGCAGAGTCCAGACGAAGCGGTTTTGTGTCCTGAAAGCTCCGAGCGGAACGAGGTCGTCGATGATAACTTGCCGAGGTCCATGGCCGGCCGCCAGCCCTGGGGCAGATTGTGGGGTGCACACGTGATGGCGCTTTCACATGCCTGCATGTGCACCTTAATTGATTTGGAGCCCGTAGCATCACCTGGACGACTCCGAAGACTTGATCACGGAGCCGTTGCAGGTAGCGCATCACTGCAACCGCAATATGGCCGATGCCTTAAGCTGGCCATACTCTTTCACAAGCTGGCCTGCGGCCGCGTCTGCCATCCTCGACACACATGTGGGGCATGGACCGGATGTTCACTCTGCGTCCATGAGCTCTGCATTTACCCACGGCTTAGAGTCCTTGGCGGTGTGTGGCAGTGAAAAACAACGCGGATGCGTGACGACTGGGTGACTGGTTTGCGCACGGTGTTGAGCCATGGAATTGACACCATGACATCCCCACTTCCTATTCACCCACCAGGGCCATCGAAGTCTTCTACGGCGCGCCTAACTTCTATCTTGCTGTTACTGAGAAGCGCATACAACGTAAGCACTGGCTTGGAGCCCGTGTAAAGCCCTGAGGGTTGTGCGTGTGTCAATTGCAGAGATTGACAGAACAGACATCGGACCATGCCACAAATATGCACTCTCTCTTTCTCTACCTATATTAGTTCTCTCGGGGAACTGCAGCAGATCCCGCGCCGCAGCTTTTGCATCTCGAAGCCAGGCTTCTACGCTAGAGCCTCAAGTCTCACTGGCCCCTAGTAAGTGCATTTAAGAACTGATCTATCTTAGGTCCAGCTACCCACAGCCCCCTTCTCCCTACATCATCATACGCCGCACAGGTCCCGCCCGACACCGATCAAATGAACATTGCCGTCACCGCAAATGGCTCGTCATTGGGTGCACCTTATTCGCGCGACCAGTTCCTTACCATCGGGAACACGTGGCCTTTATGAGTCTAGGTGCCTGAAGATAAGAAGTTTCTTTGTAGCCGAACCAAAATGCTGGTGAGTGTGTTTGTATCCGGTCCAAGCACTGTGGTGTGAGTTAAGAATCCTTACCCATGACCAACGCAGGATCAACCTGACAGTGCGGAGACAAGTGAATATGCGGAAGCTCTGAACAGCTTTCGAAAACAGCAGTCCATAGTGCTGCAGACCAATCGGCCTAAAACTGGCTCAAGCTATACAAACATTCCGACCGGCTGGGTGTTTCGCTTACAATACCCATCCCTATGGTTCCACATTTGGAGGGGGGCAGCACTCTCACGTGGCCGTAACGCTGCCCAGAAAGAAAGCCTGTGCCGTGCAAATGCTTCGGGGGTGTTCAACGACGTGCCGTGAGCTGTGCAACATTCTCTTTGCCCAATAGTTCATTCCGATAGACGTCCTAGGTCGCGTGGCACGGCATATGCAATATGTGCCAAGGCCCAGTTGGGTAGCCTATGATATTGGTAAAATTCTCGGCTTGCAACGACGACTTGTGGACCCCGCTCAGCTTCCTGACGGAACACACTAGCCGTCAAAACTGCATTGTGGTGAGTAGTCAACGAGACGCTTAGTGGCCCTCTAGGAAGCCCTGGTCTTGGTAGTAATTGCTTGCCAAAGGTTGGAGCATATCCCAGTCGCCCTACCACGGAGTAGGTATAGTGACATTGATGCCACACGATTCGAATACCCGGCCAAGTATAGAGGTTTGCGAACAGCAGCCAGAATGACGGATTGCAATTGTGCATACGACAACCCTCCTCTTTTAGGGATTGATCAGCGCATTTCCTCCAAGTTCTGTGTAATGTATGGTTGTCATTGAATACGTGGCGCTGGCAATGTTCGACGACAAGCACCGGGCGCACAAAACCGTCGGTTGGTAAGATCATGGAGGCGTGATACTTGGATTGCAATTGGCCGGAGACTTGAGAGAGCTCGTCCGCATCAGGCAACCGACAGTATGCTCTCCACATCGATACAGGGTCGAGACGATTCCAGCTGCCCATGCACATACCCTGCCGATTCTATGCATCCTGTATAGCGATAATAGTCCCGGCACGGAAGGCACGGATGAAGCGATGTTCACCAACAAGCTGATTTGGGTGCAATTTAAGTGGTTGCAGAATGCGCCATGAGGGTGCCGGCGAGCGTCCGACCACGCAGGCTGGAGTCACCTGGACCGATGGAGAGACTCAAAGCTATTACGTTTTGATTCCCTTTGAGAGCTGGGAGGAGTAAGGCGAACAGTAAAGAAATGGAGCCTCACCGTCTAACAGCCCCTCTGTCAGACCAAGCCAGATGCATACTCAAAAGGCTTGACTGGCCCAATGTTCCACGTGCATTTATAGGGACCTCCTACATATTACGACGGACCATGCAGTAGCACGTCTGAACTTTCCTAAAAAGTCGCAGCTGGCGGCACGTCAGGGACAGCTCGCGGGAGGATTGTGCAGGAAGATGGCCATGATGGAGGGGGAGAGTGACGGGGTCGACGATCAGAAGATCCTCTTGGTCTGGCTTGCATGTGCGGTGGACGGAGAGCTGCATGATGCGGCAGGCAAGCGGCCAGTCGTCTCACCCCATCATCGTGGCGTGTAAATGTGAGCGACGGGCATCCTAGCTTGGTCTGGGATGTATGCCTCGCCGGTGAAAGGCTAATATCACGCCGTGCCTGTCGGCATGTTCGGCGGTGCCTGGCTGGACTGGAGTGGGATGATGCGGGTGCGGACTAGCCTGGCGTTTGCCCCCCTCGACCCCAGGCTTGGGATGATTCTCGGTGAACACGCGTACCGCCTGCTTTGTCTTGTGTTGCCGTCGCCTTCACTAAGCGAGTATTAGAGGGCTCCAAGCGAAGAGCTCCCGCTCCCACCAAATTGGGCGCCAGGAAATCTCTGACCAAGGACCGTGGCGCCCGGGCGCTAGCTCCTGAGTCTGTTGTCATGGTGGTCGCCGTCCGTACCTGTTATACCAAAGCCATGTCAGCGGGATCATAGTTGGTGGCCTTATCGGTGGTGTTGGGTTGTTGCTCATGGCGTCTGCTGTCCATGCACGCCGTAGATACCTGGTGTTCCGCGAACAGGCCTATGCGCAGAGCCTTTGAGCCTTTTGCCCCGGCGGTAATTTGACGTTTGGCCAACGCATCGAGAAGATTCTCTCCCAGACCGTGCAGCAACAGGGAGTGGGAGCTCTGATGCGGTACGTCAATTTTCCGAAAGGAGATTCAGTGGGCTCGTAACGGCCAGATGATGCAGGATTCCCTTATCCTCGCTGGAAGGCTTAAGCTGAGTCGAGTCACCATGTCGTCCCCACTAGCTCTCTGACTAACGCGTCCGCTCTGCTGAAGATGACCGGTCTCCATGGCCGGCCGAGCAGTTCATCCTTTCGACGGCGTGGTGAGCCTTTTGCCATCGGATGAAGCATCCAGCATGGTTCGGGGGGCTCTTGCTGCCCGTTTCCTCGGAGGCTATCGCGGCTGTAGCCAGCTCACTCACTCATCGGGCTCCTCGTCACTAGGAACCTACAGGGTTGCCTTCCCATAGCAGCATTGGTCAACTGCACCCTTGGGTCATGTGGCACCGATCTCTAGTTAACTTGGGATAGCCGCAAGCACACTGTTTTGCCGAGCTCTTAATTGGTCATCTGCAGTGGCTATGCCTTGCTTCATTACCCTGCCCCGACGCTTTCGTGGCAGATATCTATCCTCGTATTTGCAAGCCTGTTGCGCTGTAGGCCTGGTTAAGACCATTGCCTCAACCGTTATTGCGAAGGTGCCCGACACCCCTTCAAGGTGAGCAATTTTTGGTGGCAAAATGTGCCCATGCTTGTACTGAAACTAGAGCTAGACGTACTCCCACGCACAAGCGACACTAGCTTATGACAGTTTGCAAGTGCTTTGTGACGACAAGTCTGTGCCCCAAGTGGTCTCGAATTTCAGGCCATGTCCGAAGAAGCTGATGAGCTACGTCGCTTGGTGTTCATCCACGACCGCCTTTTCCAGCAATATTCTGTACAAAGGCGAATATACTGTGTGCCTGTTGACGAGGTATGTGCCCAACTCTGGAATTCTTCAGGATGCTTTATTAGACACTGATCGTCTGATTTCGCTTGGTGATGTTAACGGTACAAAAGCGCGAAGAACACCGCCTCGAAGCGCAACATGAAATTCTTTATCAGTTCGCTGGCAACAAGACTTTCTTTCCAAGGATCGATCACCCTCGCAAGATACTAGATTGTGGATACGGGAGAGGAGACTGGGTCGTTCAAGTCGCCGAGGAGCATGAACAATGTGAGGTAAGGCGTGGGTTCCGTAGTACTTCGCTCCTGTCCAATTGCCCAGGACCCTTGTTTGGGATTCGTGTACGGATACCTAACAAGGACAGGTAACGGGTGTCGACATATATCCTCTTCTTATAGAAGACCAACCCGATAACCTCAATTTGTTTGGCTATAATCTCAACGACCGTCTGAACGATCCAGAGGTTTTTGATAGAAATGGTTATGACTTGGTACACTCTCGGTTTGTTCTGCTGGGCATAAAGACGAGCAGATGGGCGTCATATGTCCAAGACATCAAGAGGCTCCTGACGCCGAATGGTTGGGTTCAAATGATGGAATACTACCCTAATATCCAATCAGACAATGGGCGGCTTTCGTCACAGTCAGCTTTGCGGCGGTGGTGGGAAACCTTTGTGGCGGCGATGGAGAGGTCAAACCGAAGCCCACGAATTGCGCAAAGGCTGCAGCCGCTCCTGAACGAAGCCGGCTTGAAAGATATAGGAGGGACTATATTCCACTTGCCAATAGGAGCCTGGGATGCGGGTGAGTCTTGCCATTCATCGTATATAATGAACCATGCCATTGCTAGAGAGGATGGGTGCTGCGTGCATCTGAGCTGATCATTAGCAAGGCCGGCTGACAGCGCAGCAGATGTATCCAGGGCGAATATTGGACAGAAGACTGTGAGCATGATGGGGGAAATGCTCGATTCCGTAAGCACCTGGCTCTTCATAGAACGGCTAGGTTGGACAGCGGCGCAAGTAGAAGCGCTCAATAACGCTGCGCGTACGGAACTGCAAGACACAAGCTTGAGACTCTACGTTCCAATGTAAGTAAAACGACTCACGACAAGAAGCACGGGAAGAGAGCTAACCGAAGAACAGATATGTCGCGTGGGGACGACGGAAGAATTGACGGCCGCATCGACTCGCGGCAGCTTATTATGCTAGCAGGATGACTGATAGTGTCGGAAAATAGTTCCAGGGAAGAGATAGTGGCATGTTGCCTGCCCAAATTGAGTCTGCTCTTTCCATCGTGTCTTTGGACGTAGCGAACGTCTCTGCAGTCTTGTCCTTCGGAATCTGACTGTCGAAGTCTTGGAGGACCACCAAGGCTCTCCTGCGACGACAGGCAAACTGGAGACGTGTTATGATAGTGACAGGGCCTGCCATAGGACTTGTGACGAAGATTCCTGCGTCCCAAGAGCAGTCCAAGCATGTCAGCAAGACAGCAGCGGTAACACGGTGTCGGCGTCTCCAGGCCGCCTTATGATTGGCATTCACCCAATGACCGAATGGTCCACCTGAGGTGCATTGCCGCTGCACGCATCGTCGAAAAAAGAAAGAGGTAAGATGTTCCACGAACGAGAGACGGGGGAGTGCCAAGTGACTGCAGGTACGAACAAAATTGTCCGTCTGTAGGATATTTAGGGTTCCCACGACATCAATCAATGCCACCCGGTCTGCCAGGACGATCACGCCGGCCGGGAGCCACTCGACCCTTTTGAAGCGCATCAAATGTTAAATTAGCACCAGGAAGAGCATCCGTCTCCGCGATTGGCTACCCAAGTCATTTGGCAAGCCTCCACCACCGGCTGCGTGGTAGCGAGGCTCCAGCGCAAGGCAATGGGCCCCGTAGCGTGTCGCCCAAGCCCAACCTTCAATGCCGCAAGCCTTCTTTCACTACTGGCTTCCATTCTCCCGAGGCCTCTTGGGTTGTGAAGACTACCTCTCAGGAGCATCTTCTGGTGCCAAGTCCAGCACGCAAGCACACTGGGTACTTTTCCCCAGGCCTTGTTCCCCAGTATTGAATACGCACGAGCTTGCATAACAGGCACGCAGATGGATGATAAAGACCCACAACCCGAGTCGATCCGACCAGACTGTGCCTCCGAAGCTAAACCTGGACGGTGTCCAGCGGGGAACCTGGGCCAGCCTGGGGAGCGCATACAAGTATAGGCACGTGAGCCAACATGTGAAATTGCTTAGTTTGTCGCAACAGTGTCGCTTTGCGCGCTTATAGTGCACTCGAAGCATGTTCCAATAGTCGCATCCTCGGGACTCTGTTAACCATGTGGTAATATCTAATAATCTTACCCAGCCCAGAAGCGACGTTGCAGCCCTCAGCCCCCTAAAAGCACGTTCCCGCCTGCAAGTAGGACTAACTCCAGCGCCAAATGTGGGAAAGAGAGAAGTTGAGAACAATGTCCTGGACAGTGGAGGTTGTGCGAAAGGGCGCCTTGTTTCCGAGAACACATCCTATCATCATCAATACTGCACTTGCCTCCCGTGTCTCATAGTCGCACGAACGAGACGACTGCGCACGACGACCTTGAGTGAGGATGAACGGTGAAGGATACCTTCAATTAGAGGAATGCCATGTACTGGGGGAGAGGATGAGATGTCGACTGGGACATTAGGGACACTGGAGGCAGCGGCTCACATGGTTTGGGCGTCCGTGATTGGTTGGCCTGTCTATCAAACAGCCACAGTCACGCCCACCCTACTTACGATATCTGGCTCAGCCATACGCCATGCTCGAGAATCTGGTACCTCGAGTCCACAGAGTACTCGCTTGCTGTGCATCGACTCTTGCTCGATGCCTCGGAAGTACTTTAGCCTGATAGCAATCTTCAGCCAAACCAGATAGCGTTAACAAGTGGAATTAACCCGGGTAAACCCCTCTTCTCCTCGCCTTCCGTGCACATTCCGAATCAGACTTCGGCGGAGGGGCTGCGTCGTGCATCCGGGACCAGATTACCACTACGGCACAATAGATAGAGTACATATACCTCCGCCCTCGTCTGGGCATTTGGCCAACCCTGTCTTGGGCCTCTTCATTGAATTCGTGCCCAAAGCATATAGGCCTGACACTTGAAGATGGGGCACTGGTCATTTTTACTCTCGACCCTGGCATTCGGTACTGCGCTAGCGCACCCACCTTCAAATGGATGGCAAGCAAAGTCCTTCAAGACTATCGTGACTTTTGGCGATAGCTATACAGATGAGAACCGTCTCGGATATTTCATCAACAATAAGTCTCCACCACCTGTTGGCTGGGATGCTGGAGTGGTAAGTTCAACATCCATCGATGCTGACTTTTTCAATCTACCTATCCATACCCAATCCTGGCTCGATTCTGAGTTCATATGTGGCTGACCTTAGGATAGGGATACAAGGCTTCAACCGGTGGACTGACCTGGGCAAGATACTCGGCGATATACAGCGACAGCACTCTCTACAACTATGCCGTAAGCGGCGCCGTTTGCTCCAACTCCATCACACCTCGATGGTTCGCTTCCATCAACGCCCCTTTCCCGGACATACAAGGTTACGAACTTCCCGCTTTCCTTGCGGACTCCAAGTACCGGTTGCCCAATGGCAAGAAGTTCTTTACTGGCACCCCGCAAGACACCGTCTACGCCATCTGGATCGGTACTAACGATGTCGGAAACGACGCTTTTCTAACTGATAGTCAAGCTTCTGGCAAGACGCTGCCCGACTATCTCGACTGCGTGTATTCCGTCGTGGACGGTTTGTACAAGAATGGCGGACGCCACTTCGTTCTTATGAACCTCGCACCTCTGCAGTTGCTCCCACAATACGCCACCCCAGAAAACGGTGGCCTCAACTCGACGCAATTTTTCAAGAACAAGGCGTCCATTGCCGGAGGCAACATCACTGAGATCAGCTGGCGTATGTACGAGACTGTTGCCACTCTCAACGACGTCTATGCGTACCGCACACCATTTGAAAGCCAGATCGCGAAGTCGTGGCCTGGAGCAAAGGTCACAAACTTTGATGTCAACGCCTTGATCACCGATATGTATAACCATCCAAAAACCTACCTTAACGGTACGGCACCACTCAACATCACGGGCTATGTAAATCACTGCAGCGGATGTGTGAGCCTGAGTGATAGAGATAGCTATATGTGGTACGATGAGCTACACCCGAGCGAGCAGACGGATCGCGTGATTGCGCGGGAATTTGTGAAGGTGTTGGATGGAAACAGCAAGTGGGCGAAATACTGGTAATCAGAAATACACCCAAAGGGGGCTTCAAACCATTTGGTTGCAACAATTCCGGATAAAATTCATTGGCTGGACTACTGTCTTGGTGTTGCTACCCCAGTGCCCCATACACGCCATACCGTACGTTGCTATCGATATATGCCAAATATGTTGTGGCGGTAGACCCTTAAAGCTGTCTGCACCATTTCTCCAACCCCTTCTCGATACTTTTCTGCTCCCCTACCACGATTCCGATCTCCTCAAGCGCAACATCCGCCTTTACCATCGAGAAATCGCCCGTCTGTGCTCCTATGACCGGCATAATTAGCTTTAGTTGCACGAGCGTCTCCCATTCTCTCCGCGCGAGCTCCTTTCCCCATACTTTAGCCATACTCCCCGATGCACTTGTCCCACCTGCTGCACTCTGGATGCGTGCCTTGGAGGCTAGCGTCACATACTCATCGTACACCATATTGAAGTTGCAGGTGTCACTGTCGTGAATTATGTCGAGGCGGGCAGCTGCGATAAGCAAGGAGAGAGCGAGAGTTGAGAGGTGAGGTATCAATGAAAGCTTCGAGTCGGGTGGGGCAGTAAGAGAGCTCGTGTCTAGGGAAAGAATGGTGGATAGGGTTGCTGTTGGGAGAAGAAATGTATTCAGAGCTGTGGGAACGGCTTTCGAGCGGTAAAAGAGGGGAGCTAGATGCGTGGTGAGGAAAGATTTTGATGCGAAGAGGGTCTGTAATAGTCAGTATGGGTTCTGACGAGCAATGTGCGAAGCTCACATCAATGTTAGAATTCCACTGGGAAATGATATCAGCGTTTGCAACCTGTGAACCTTTTCTACCAGCTGTGAGTTTCGCTGCTGACTCAAGTATTCCACGCTCCTCGACACTAAGGAGCTCTGGCTGAACCAACAAATTGGCCTTGCAAGTTTCCTGGAACGCAGTGAACGTCTTTGGCAAGGACAGATGCACATAGCGATGACTGAAACGACTCTTGACGCGCTTCTCAAGGCTATTCACAACGCCGATACGGGTAGTGAGGCCTAGTACAGCAATTGGAGCTTTACGCGCTTGCGCAATATCAAAAAGATTGTAAAGCAGTGTCTGTCGGGGATGTTGTGCGAACAAATCGAATTCGTCCATGACAAATATCACAGCTCTTGCGACGTGGTCTGTCAATTCGCCTGTTTGTTCGGAAGGATGTGATAGCAAGGCAAGCAATGTGGTCAGAGTGTCGGCGTAATTTTTCCCCACACCACCATTCTCTTCTTCGAGATCCATCTCCTTGCCAAGCTGATGCCAGATTTCTCGAAGAGCAATTTTGTCATCCGTATGAATAAACCCATTTAAGCGAACGACGTGAAAGTCTTGGCCATTATCCTTGGATATCTCAGAGAGAACTTTATTGACCAAAGCTGTCTTCCCACTGCCTCGTGCTCCAATAACAAGCAATGAGTTGCCTTCACCAGCAGTGACTGTATGCTCCACCAGTTGGTGGATTGACTTGTACTCACTATCTAAGCCAACCAGAGGCGCCGAGCGCTTGCCAGAGATACGTTCCATGATGCATGATTTGAGAAGATCGAGCTCCCGCCCATGCTCAAGGTGAGTAACGAGAAGAGAAATACCTGTTTTCTCCTTCCGGGCAGAAGTAGGCTTATTGAAAGGGCTGGGCTCTGTCGGATCCAGAACACTTTCCATCACACTATTGCCATCCACGCTCGATGCATCGTCTCGCCGTGCTTCTGCCCCTATATTCTCAGCTTGCACCTTCTCCTTTTCCAGGCGCTCTGCACTGTTAGTCGTTCGTCTGCTGATTGCGCTCTTCGAAGGGCTTGCAATTATCTGCTCAGGCTCGTCGTCTATTTCTGGGACTGTCGAGCCGTCTGTAAAACGTGACGGTCGTCCCTTTCTTGATCTCGAAGGCGTAGCCTCAATCGCCTTATCTTGAACAACAAGTCTTGTCTGTCTACGTTGCTTGCCAGTTGATTTCTTAGCAGAACTTTGGCTGAGCGCTGGTACAGGTTCTATTCTGCCGTCTGAAATACTTGAAGCAGTGCGTCTAGCTGTACGTCTTGGAGGCGTCGCAATTTCCATAGCAAGTTCATCTTGGTCGACAACTTCCATTGGATCTGCATGACGAAAGCTATTGGCAAGCGAGCGGAGCGACGCACGACTTGCACTTTTTCCAGGATTTGTGTTTCTTTTTGCATACTTCCTCGGCGTGTTTGTGGTGTTAAGAAGCTCATCCGTATCTGTACTCTCAACTTGCTGCCGCTGGGTTTTTCTTGATAGTCGTTTTCTGAACGGCTCCGAAGGTTTAGGAGTCGATCGTTTTAACGAATTTTCGCCAAGGGCGCCCTCGATATCATCCCACACATCGATTTTTATTTCCTCGTTTCGTCGGTTTCCAGGTTCATTGACGATGTATTTGGAAGCACTCGATCGACCCTTAGGAAACACCTCCTCATCCTCATGCACACTGGTTAATCCATCCGTCTTGATTACAGAGCGGGCAGTTGTCCTGGCGGACTTTCTCGTGCTCAAAGTCTTCGTGGGTAGCGGAGAGGGCGCATTACGGGCTGGAGTGTTGAGCTTTCTCCTTTTCGAGGAGCGAGGTGACTCGTTCATGATATTGTGGTGGCGAAGAACAGCACCGAGAAATACAAGGACGGGCAGTTTATCGGTTCGGTACCATACTACGGGAGGGAGGTGTGGTCATGATCATAATGGAGAAGATTGAACGCGTCGATTTCCAAAATCGCGTCCTAATGCGCGCCAACCAGGTGCTGGTAGCGCCATTGGCCCGCTGAGTAATGACCTCTAAGCCACTGTGGCTGTCAGCCATTTATTCACAAGTGAAAATAGTAAACCATTCCATCTAAACCATAAGCCAGGTATAGTATGCTTCTCATTATTACAGTTCACAGAATGCCCCCAATATCAGAGCTGTATGCCTTTTTGCAATACCGTTGCCTGACTGCAGCCCTAAATACACATATGACTAGAATGGCTGGACTAGAATGGCTGGACTAGAATGGCTGGACTAGAATGGCTGGAGAATGGCCCTTGGCCTTCTCTCCAGTTCTATCAAGAACTATTTCAGTACGATTTTCTTGGACTGAGGGGCAATGTAGTCTATGAGCAATGGATCTTGGATCCGCTTCCAGCTGATGTGCGTCATTGGTCCGATCGGCGCGCCCTATTGTATTGTCGATTGACTAGGTCAGCATGTGCGAATTATTATAACCGAGACCACAGCAGGTTGTGCTCATACACCAACACATACTTCTTAAGACTATGGATACAGCAAACACTACTGAAGTTGAATTGGTCTTCTATCCGCAGCCTTCGCGGTTGCCTGCCTCTGTTGGATACTCGCTGCAGCACCCAGCGGCCGAGGAAACCCCTACGGGCTTCACACTTCCGCCAACCGATGGTGGCAGACATGCTTGGTTATTCCTATTCGCTTGCTTTATGCTAGAGGGGCTTATTTGGGGTACCGTATGCGTCTTCAATGAATATTTCTGCCGCTCACTGAGATAGGGTTTGCGGCGTCTTATGGCATTTTTCAGGAATACTACAGTACCCATGAACCATTTGTTGGATCGAACAATATTGCAGTTGTAGGCGCCTGTGCCATGGTACTATAGACCTGCGCCACATCATGGCCAACACTCTACTAACTGGATACCAGGGAATTATGTACATGGCTATAATCCCAATGTTCGCCCTTCTCAAGTATTTCCCCAAGCTACGGATTTGGGCTACGCCAGTTGGCCTGACAATCATGGGTCTAGCACTTGGCCTCGGGTCTTTGTCAAGAAGCGTTGCGCACCTCATCATCAGCCAAGGCATCATGTATGCTTTAGGCGGTGGGTTGGCCTGGACGCCTATACTCTTCTACATCGAGGAGTGGTGGGTCAGGAGACGAGGCTTCGCATATGGTGCTACCATGGCAGGCTTGGGACTATCTGGAGCAATTTTACCCATTGTGTTGCAATGGCTACTGGGCAGCTATGGGTTCCGTACCACGTTGCGCGTCTGCGCCCTTGCGTTCGTAGTCCTGAATTTTCCCGTCCTGTTCTTCTTCAAGCCACGAGTCCCTCTTTCGCAAACCTCTCAATCCCGGGGGTTCGATTGGTCCTTCTGGACGTGCTCCGACTATCTCATCCTACAGTCTGGAAACCTAATCCAAGGCCTCGGGTTTTTCCTTCCCGCAATTTACCTACCTACGTATGCTCACTCGCTTGGGGCTTCGAACATTGAGAGCACAGTCACAATTGTCCTCTTAAACGCGGCTGCCTGTGTTGGATGTTTTTGTATGGGAGCAGCCGTGGATAGGTTTGACGTTGTGAATTGCCTATTCGTATCGGCCATTGGCTCTGCTCTGGGCGTGTTCCTTCTTTGGGGCTTTTCCACCTCGCTTCCCCCCCTTTACATCTTTTGTCTTGTGTATGGAGCATTTGCAGGATGCAACTCAAGCTCGTGGAGTGCTGTTATGCGAGATACAAAAGCGAAGCGTAGTGGAGCGGATACGGGCATGATATTTGCGTGTTTGTCGGCTGGAAAGGGTGTAGCTAATTTATGCAGCGGTCCTCTTTCGGAAGCATTACTTCGCGCAGGCTCGTGGAGAGCCGGTATGGCTTACGGAAGCGTCTATGGGGCACTCATTGTTTTTACCGGGGCGAGTGCCCTTCTTTCTGGATGGAGTTTTGCCGCGAGAAAGATTGGTTGGTTTTGATAATTGGGTTTGCGTGTTCTCTTGTCTTTCACCCGGTAGTCTACACCACGGTTGGAAGGCTGAGAAATGCATTCAAGCACAGCGTGACGAGAACCTTTGCAGGAGTTGTTATGTAGCCAAACAAAGATAACTCATCAGCGTTCCAAACCGTGCGCTCTTATTGACGGGTTGATCAATATTGAGATCTCCACTGGATGCATAAACCCAGATGTATATGCCAAATGTAGTCCCCAGCATGCCCGCTAATAAGCGCGCAGGAGTCACATTCAAGAAGGTAGTTCAAACTTCCGGCAAGTAATCTCCATCTTCGAAACGGCCAGAAGAAAGACATTTAATCGTCTTTTGGTTGAAACGACGATTCCTACGCAGACTAGGTGAATCCCCGGCGTAGTCTACGACTCAATGAATGATGTGTGGTATCGCTCCCCCTAAAACTCATTTATAATTCTATCGCATCGGTGTATGAAAGATGACCCTGATTGCCAAGCAAACAACAGTTTGCTTCCTCGGACCTGGAACTTACCATCAAGAGGCTTACTGTTGGCCCACTTCGAACAGTGTTTACCAACCCCTATATCCCGGCCTAACGCAGACCACTGGACAGCTGATCATGGAATGCGAACGTCGGTGATGAAGCCGACCTTTCGGCTTTACATCATAACATATTAGATACACAGCGGCACGGTAGCCCTTAGGTTTGGACTAACAGCCCACTTCAACATTGGCACCGGCTGAAGTATATAAACGTTGAGGCCTTACGATCCTGTGGTTCTGGGTGTCCAGTCAGTACCGATTATAGGTCACTGTTTTGCCAATGTTTTGGGCAGTCTATCATTTCATCCTGTTTCTATTTCGTACCAACAGCCCTAGCTGTGCTCTTCTCCTTACGTAAACGCAACCTCCAAGCAGGTTAACAACATGCAGTCTCTTCTTCCTTGCGGGCACTCCATTGCCAATGTGTACAGCATGATTATATAGGGCGCTTACCATGTCACTGACAACTCGTAGCTCCATTTGGGTACCATGGCGGCCATGGCGGCTATGAGAGCCAAAGCAACCATGGCGGACATGAAGGGCCTAAGTCCTCAGCCGCCTGTACCTGTATCCCCCGCTCGCTGACAACCTTTCATTGGGCACTGGCGTAAGCGCATCATCGTCTTTCGTCGTTGTTACTACTAGGGCTAATGAGTCCAAGGCTGGGTACGGGTCTAATGATGAAATACAGAATCCGGGAGCGCTGTTTATTCGGAAGTTATGGGAATCGCAGGTTCGCCGCATCGAGTGGAGCGGAGAGGTGGAGAGGGTGCCGTGCAGCCGAGGGCGCTCCAAGTGCCTGGCTGGCTGATCTGGGGCCCGCTGCTGTGGGCGGTGCCTGAGCGCCTGTGCTTCTGCCGTCTAAGCCCTTCGTCGTCGTCCTCTTGCTCCAACCCTCTCCCCCCCTCCCCCCTCCCTCCCAGGCCATGTCGACCCGCCGCCGACGCTGCACCGCGCAGCCATAGACGCCATCGCCAGAGAAGAAGCATGCGGCGGCCATGGACAGGAAGGCGCTCCTTGTCCCGTGGTGAGTCGCCCTCGCTGTCCACTGACCCGTCCACCTATCCGCGGCGCCTGACTGCTGCCAGCGGCCTCGTCTTGGGATCTAGCTACCTCTCGACGAGTCTTCCCACTACCTTTGCCCTCGACCGCCCGCTGCATACCGTCGCCGTGGTGCTGCTGCTCTCCGGGCTTGCCATCGTCGCCTACGAGACGCGCGCCCAGAAGACGCGCCGCCCACCCACCCACGACCGCTACGTCGCAATTCCCTTGGTTGATCCCAACGCCCGTCCGTCGTCCGAGGTATTGTGGCCCCTCGACCATCGCTCGCTGCACCGATGCGGTCTCGCCCAGCGCTCTCTCGCCGCTCTGCTAGCTGCCTTGCTCATCCTACTGGCCGCCCGCATCGCCCTATTCTACGCCGTCATCAAGGATGTCGAGTGTTCCGCCCCGACTCTCACAGTACGGCTCACTGTCCCCTACTACCAAACATACCCAATATTGACTTCGACAGCCCTTTCTTCCGCTCGTCCTCGCCCTTTTCCACGCATTCCGCGCGCACAAGGACCGCCCGCCGCCCGCTTCCTGTGCTGACTCACCCCAATCCACTCACCTTGACCGCTTCGTCCACTTCTTCCTACACGGCCCCACTCGCTATATCCTCCCCTCGCTCCTGTTGGCAATCAGTAGCTTCATTACCGCCCTCCGAACTAGCGTGCTGCGGTCAACGTACATCTGCCCCATAACCACATCCGCTGCGTCCACCGTGCCGAAGCTCCAGTTGCTCGCTTTTGCTGTAGACTGTTGTGTTGTACTGCTTCTATATGGTCTGGTCGAAGAAGGCTTATCGCGGTCAGAAAACAACACCGAGCCCAAAAATGCCACCACCATCCACAGCTTCATTGGTTTCACGTTTATTGTACGTGGCGCATCGGCTCCCCCATCCTTGGTACCTCACTAACTTATTAGGCATCTGCTCTAGTTCTAGGCGTAGTTGGCGTGCTTGTCTATGGCACCATGCCCGAGCACCGCGGGTGGATACTTGTAGCTCCTCGCGAATATCTGCTTGGCCTTCTTCGTTTGTCTTTGATGATACCCCTCACGACGTTATGTTTTCTTGTTTCAGTACGTATGCCCCCCATGCCTTCAGGCCTGCTGCTGACTTCCTAGGCTCGTATGTACGGCGTCATGGGTGCCGTCCTTATCGCGGCCTTTTCATCTGCATTTATTGGCGTTCTACGCGCCCTGGCCATGGGCGTTTCTTACTCTTTCCCTCCAAAATCGACTGTTGGCCTTAGTCTCTGCCTTACCCTTCTTACCATTGCCCTTGTACTTCAGTTCGTCGCCGATACCATCGAATCAGGTCAAAATCGTCCTAAGATGTCGGTGCGTTTGGGACGAAATCAGACGATTTCCGTTGTTACTCTTCTGATCATCTTCTCCATTGGTGTTGGAGTCTATCGCTACCAGAAGCCTGTACCTGGCCATCCCATCACCACCTTGATTGCTATCGCCGATGAACAACACCAACGCTGGGCCTTCCAGGCTTACCAGAGCAAATCGCTTGCTCAAGCAGTGATACGCTATCAAGAACGTTACTCTCGAGATCCGCCTCCTCACTTCGACAAATGGTTTGATTTTGCGACCAGTCGGGACTCGGTCGTCATTGACGATTACGACAACATTGAAGAAGATCTTATCCCCTTCTCTTCTTTAAAGCCTGCAGAGTTGCGAAAGCGAACTGCTGAAATCCTTGCACTTAACAAAGATCTAGGAGCAATACGAATAAGAGATGGGAAAGCGGAGGTTTTCGGTCATCCCCTTCCGGATCACCGATGGATGCTGGATGGAATAGTTAAAATGATCGCAAAATTCGCTGAACATATTCCCGATATGGATCTTGCCTTCAACCTCAACGATGCGTGCCGCGTGGCTGTACCGCACAAAGAGTTTCAAGCGGCCCGTTTACACCACCTACACTATCCTGAACATACGGCTGCCGACGGTACTATCGATTTCCGCCCGGACCGTGCTTCTGCTTGGGCGCAAGACACTGCAACACCACGTTCGTTGTCAAATTTTGACAAGGCTGAGGGGAAACCATCGTTTCAGACGTACGGTTCTATAGCCTGTTCCCCCGAGACTCGTGCTCGCAAAGAGAGGCGTTGGGATACTAGTGCTTTCTGCTCAGCGTGTGCCGCACCTCACTCGATGGGAGCCTTTGTGGCCAATTGGTCGTTATCGGCCAGCCCTTGCCACCAACCAGACCTTGCCAATCTACATGGCCTGCATCTTAGCCCAGCAAGTCTTTTTGGGACGCACGATCTAGTACCCATCTTTAGCCAGAGCCGAGCGCCAGGATATGCAGACATCAGATACCCTTCTCCCTGGAACTACGTGGAGAGATCGAAATACGAGTTTGGGGAAAAATATCCGGACCCGCATTTTACCCAGAAAGACGATGTCTTGTTTTGGCGAGGGGAAACCACAGAAGGCATCAGCACGGCCGGGTCTTGGAAGGGAATGCTTCGACAACGATTTGTGCACCTCGTGAATAACGAAACGTCTCGGCAACCAATCTTCCTCCCAATTGGGAGCAAAAATGGCAGATCGGAGTATATCATGGAAAGACCTGAAAAGATCAAACAGTCACTCGAGACAAAAGTAGACGTGCGGTTTGTGAATGAGGTGGCGAGGTGTACCGCTGCAGACTGTCATGATCAGAAGCGAGAATTTACTTTTGGCAAAACAATCGACCTCAGGGAGCATTGGCGATACCGCTATCTTTTCGACACTGATGGGGCTGGCTTCTCTGGCCTTTTCATTCCATTTCTGCATTCTAATAGTGTTGTCTTCAAAGCTGCACTTTTCCGCGAATGGCACGAGGGTAGACTCACTGCTTGGAAACATTTTGTCCCCGTTGATCTTCGTCTTCACGATCTCTTCTCGTCACTTGCCTACTTTGGAGGGTACGACTTGAAGGAAAGAAGCAAGCGCACAATGGAGCCAAGAGAAAAAGAAGCGGAAGCAATCGCCCGCGCTGGCAAGGTGTGGACGGAGAAGGTACTCAGGAAAGAGGACATGGAAATCTACATGTTCAGACTGCTCCTTGAGTGGGGCCGGCTGACCGATGATCGAAGAAAGGACGTCGGGTTCCGCATGGATACAAAAGGGCGCAAAAATAAAGGCGAGACATAGACGGAGACGCATTTAGGGCCTATTTTGGAGATTTTGCTAAAAGTAAAAAAAAAAAAATTTCATTCATTTCATCATGTTCGTACTTGCATCTTACCACGCCAACACTCTGAATGGTCCATAATCTAATTCGCCCCATTTCATAAAGCGCACTTTCATGGTACGTGTCACCAAGTCGGTGTCTTCGTCCAGTTTCCAGACTCGCTGGGTTGCAGGTACGTCGCTCTCATCCGTTACAGGCTCTGTGGCTTCTTCCTCGATGCGCACTATTTCCTCGGCAAGCCTGGCAATGGCATGTCCGTCCCAACATCCCTCACGCCAGGCTCCGCTACGCAGGAGGCTGATGGCCTTTCGTCGGATGATGGGATGTCGGCACTTGCTCGCGAGCAAGTACAATATAGGGACCATCTCCATGTCTACACGGAAGCGCGGGCCACTCCTAGGCTTGGTGCATCGGGAACCCGGCCGGCTCCTTGCGACGCACGAGTTCTTGATGACGAGATCGGAAAGGTAGAGGAGATCCTCGTAGTAGGATATGCAGGCGTCGTGCACCATGGGGGACGTTGCTTGGCTCGTCTTTTGCAGGATGGTGAGGACGGTATACCACAGGGTCAGGGCCAGGTTCTCTGTGGGTGGAGCCGAAGCCCCCGGAGCGGGCGGCGAAGTAGGAACCAGATAGGTCGAGTAGCGTGCTCGCCAGCGCTCGAGGTGCGCGGCCAACGAAAGGTTTGCGGATGGGACCAGGAGCTCGTCGCCGTGCAGCTGCGTGTAGCTCGACTTGCGCAGGTAGATCTCGCTGCAGAGAACGTCGAGCTCGGTGCGAGCGTTCCGGAGGCGGGCTTCGGCGTCTTGGGTCGAAGGCAAGACGTCGGACGACAGCAGCGGCTGCGAAACTATCTGCGTGGTGAAGGCCCGGGCCTGAATAGCCAACCGCACGAATATGGGCACGATTTGCCGACGGATCAAGTGGCCGGTGGGCGATGTATACGAAGGGCCGCGCCGTCGGTTCGGTTTGATCAAAAGTTTCCCTGGAGAGGAGATGGGCGATGGGAGAGATTGCGTATCAGACCATTGACGTAGGATGAGGAAACCAGCGCGCATATGCGTAGACGCTCCGTCGTAGAAGCCACGGAGAAACTCGAAGCATATGCAGAGGATACAGCAGAGGAGGGACACATGCAGGTCATCGTAGACTGCAGGCTTGATGAAGACGCTCAACTCGCGGAGAGCTTGCGTGTAGGCTTTAGCAGCTAGAACATGAAGATTCCATCCACCGTTTTGCTTGGGCGGTGCCCTTTCGCTCACCAATGACGATGCATGGGCCGAGGGCAGCGAGGCCTGATCTTGGATGAAGGCTTCATGCAGAGCGCCTAGAGCGATGACAGCATGCCTTACACAAGGCTCTGTGCTCAGCTGCAGCACCAGGCGCGTCCAGACTGTCTTCACGGTCACATGATGTCGTGTGATGGGAGGGTGAATAGATAACTAACAGTCACTGCCATATGGCGCTGCAAATTCGGACGCAGTATTGGCACAAAAATATGCAAAGGATCGCTCCTCAGGTGTATCTGCGGTCGAGGGAACTAGGCTAGGAGAATATGGCGGCTTTGGTTGTATGCGCTGCATGATGGTTTTCGCAGGCAAGGGGTTAGACTGGGGTATTGGGAAACCTTCACAAATGCGGCCTGTACTTGTGCACTTCAAGCAAGCGGGACGCGTCTCATCGCACCTGACCCTACGGATCCTACTCGCGCAATCCGAGGATTAGCACAAAAGTTGCAGACGAGGGAAACTGGGCTTGGGGTAGATTACCGGCAGACACGACAACCCTGCCTGGAGCGCGTGTGTTTGGCTCGCTTGCGAGGCTTTGATGCCTCCATGTTGAGGTGGATGGAGAGTGAAGAGGGGAAGAGGAAGAAAAAGTGATGTGAGTGGTAAAATAGACGGAGGGCGGTCCATCGCATCACGCATGCTGCAGCGGAGAAGATGGCTGACGGTGGTGCTGTTGTGGGGAAAAGCATATGATTGGTTGCTTCGTCTAACAGCCAACGAGATAGGACTGAGCTAAGGAGTAGATGTGCACGTGACTGGTATGTAGCGTACGCGGTGCGTGATGACCCATACCGGAGTCGTACGAAGCATGCGTACCTGGAGTTATCGATATGAATAATACAAGCATACCTGACCTCTCAGCAATAGCCAGAGCCACAGATGGCCATCGCCGATCTGTCATCGGTTTTTCAGAATTCCCTATGCACGGTCCAGGAGATCCAGGAGGTCCAGAAGCCGAGTTGGCAGAGCCCCTGCATTAAGCGTGTTTCAAAGACGGGATGAACCCGGTCCTCGCCCTAACCATGTGCTATCCGTCGACGCGCCTGCATGCCAACCTCGCCTTCATCTCCCGTACTTCGCCCCATTGGAAAAGTCTTCACGCGCGAGCAGAGCCATTATATTGATAACAGACATTATTATAGCCATTTAGACCCGATTTCATCATACCCTGACCTCCTCGCTTGCGCCAATCGTTGCTGACCCGCCACCCCGTGCTTCTGCTAGCAATTGCGTGCCGACGACTTCGCCCGTGCTCTTGCTTTTGAAGATGCCGCTGATGGCATATAGTCCTCTGTATGGCTCATACACATATTCCTCTTCAATCACCTCCTGTCCTTTGTACGTCACGGTTTGATTGAACCCGTTGAAGCGCATATCTGTGGCATAGTTACCGACCACGACGCTGCCGGACACGCGCCCGTTGTTATCGAGCGACTGGTCCACCAGGTCGCCGTTCTGCGCCAGGATACGGTTCGTGTGCGTGTTCCCCGAGTAGTCATCGACAGAGTAGAGAATGTTGTTCTCAAGCTGGAACTGCATCAGGTCAATCCCGCGTTTGGCATTACCCGAGGATGATCCAGTGACGTCGCCAATAAGCCCAGAGGTGTCGTTGATAATGGAGCCGAGGCCACTGCCCAGCTCGGCGATGATGGGGTTCAGGTCGATGGAGTTGAGCGTATCGTTCTGGTGAAGCGGTTAGAAACGCATCAGAGGAGTGACGAGGTAGATGACTCACAATCATGAGCACCAAGTTGGCAAGACGAGCTTCGAGAAGAACCTTTGCAGTCACATTCTGGATGAGCAGGTTAACCCGGTCTATGGAGAGATCCACGCCGGCGTTGAAGGAGAGAAGTTGGAGGACCTGAGCGTCGAGATTGATTTTGGCCGTGAGATTCTGAACTTCGATGTGAATTTCGCCAACATGCACCGAAGCCTGAGGTTTATTAGTGCTACTGTTCGGAGATGTGTTAAAGAGTCTCTCACATTCAGGAACACGTCAGGTTCGGGGAAAGAGGATGAGACGTTGTTTTTGGTGTTTTCTGTCTCATAAACCATGGCATACGGATCGCCATCTTGTCTGATATCAAGCTTGTAGCCCGTGTAGCCATCATTATCCCCTATGCTCTGAGAGAATGTCACAACAGGGAGCAGAAGAAGGGTAACGAAAGTTAGGAGTGTGCGCAACATCTCGACGATGACTTTGCTAAGGGAGCGAACGCAGGCTTCAAGTAGCTGCAAAACAGATTGGAAGGAACTGTCAGATCAAAAGCCTGGATGCGGGGGGCGCGCCGTTGACAAAAAGGTTCGCACCATGAAGCGCTTGCATGGATATGCATGATTGCCGACTAGGGTCCCGTTGTTGGCCGTAACAATGAGATTAAGGAGAACCAGTGGCATTACAAGAAAACTGGTTTTCTGCACGGATTACCAGTTTTCAGCCGTTGGTTTGGCAGCATACCCTGGCTTTTGGCTTCGTTGTAGGGTTTACCCGAGATTATGTTCATGGGGGGATCTCGGATGCGCTGGTGAGCACGACGGCGCCAGATTTAAATATCCATAGGGCCGTGACCTTCGCGATTCTTGCCGACCTTGCCTCGTCTGCTCACTCTCGTTGTCTTCGAAAGCCGCAAACATGCCGTCTCTCCTTTCATTCCGCATGCTTTTCTTCTTTCTCGTGTCGTTTGCAGCTCAGATCCTGGCACAGACTGCTACATCATCTGCCACTGCACCTCCAACTCCAAGCTCATCAAGAGCACCGATCACGAATGGTACGACAACAACTCCACCAGATGTCTCGACCACGTCGACACCGCCGGATGTTTACCTCAATGTGCCTGAACTGCACGTCGGGCGCATCGAGTTAGACGTTGAAGAATTGCAAGCCGACATCAACCTGAACGCCAAGGTCGCAGGTCTTGTTACCGTCAATGCCGGAGTCATGGTTTCGGTCAAGAAAATCAACGTTACCATTGCAGATGTAGATGCGAACTTGGAGCTCATTGTTCGCCTCGGCCATCTCGTGGACATCGTCGAGCGTGTCTTCGAGTCTCTTGACTTGAACCCTTTGCTCATTGGCCTCATCAACAACGTAACAGATCTGATTGGCGATGTTATTGGCGCCGTCGATGGTCTCCTTGGCTCTATCACCCAGGGTGGGAAAACACTCAACTTCCTCATCGACAATCTAGGCAACATTGTCCAGGAGGTTGCTGGAGGAGCTGGCGGCGCACTTTCTCAAATCATCGGAAACTACCAGCAGAGTACGTTTTGTATCCTATCCTTGTCCATACCTCAGCTAATCCAGAATGGCAGACATGACGCAGGTTGGCGACATCAAGAACATTGGCAATGGTCTCATCCAAAAAACCTTCTCCTATGCGCCACTCAGTGCTTTGGTCGACATCGTCTTCAATGCGGCCGGACAAGTCGTTCAGGCGACTGTGCAGAAGAAGAGTGGTGGAGGTGGAGGCTCGGCAACCTCGACAGCTTCAGCCACGGCAACGCCCGTCACACTACCCATCAGTAGCACTGCGGGCGCCAGCGGCAGTACAAACCCGCCTCTAACAAGGCGCTAGCCATGCTATAGTAAATCGTAATATTAATTGAAGCATGACAAATAAACGTCATACTCCCTGTGAATTCGAAGCGTTGAAGGGAATGTTTCAGATAGGGAGCGATGTTGTTAATTGTAAGCGCATATGGCAAGGAATAAACTACTCGCTCCTAGTCGACGCTTAATACGCCTAGTATAGGTGGACTACGTGAACAACTCTCCGATAGTCATTCCCGGCTTGTTCTTTCCGCTAACGCAAGGCCTCATGAATGTTGTAAATCGAAACCAAAAAGATTTTTGAATAAACCTCAAGAATCTTTCGGAAGGGTAGTGTGCATGCATAAGTTTATTATCCTGAACTATCACAACCATTCCAAAAGTGCGTGAGGCCTTTTTAGGGAGTTGTATAATTACATTCAATCCATGTTTTTAATACTAATAGAGTCCCACTCATTCAAAGTTGCTTCACTGTTCTGCCATCATCTCAAATGAGTCTTGTGGCCTGCATTGATGGATAGTTATCACGTGCCTCCAGAGACACGTGAAAATAACGGATAACAAGAGTTCGCAAGCGCTGATAAACGCACAAAGCCGTTATCATCGGCTTAGCCTGTCCTTCGCCTGACCTCTATTATTCAAAACCAGGCCCTAGTAGTAGGACGAGGCCAGAAGGTTCATAGAAGGGGGCATGGTTTCCTTCGTGTCTATGCGTCGGGATGCGAGGGATTGTCATCCCGCAGCAATGGTGCCCTCTCCCGATCTTCAGAAACAATCTCTCCACCTTTGAGCGGGCCCTTGCCGCTCGATACAGCCAAGCTCATTACAAAGAGCAGGCCGCCAATGGCAAAGGCAAAGATCCACTGAAGCTGTAGTAGAGGCAGCTTTGTCAGGAACTGGCCAACTCCGGTGGCTGTATGCTGTCAGCTTTCCTGCCTCTAACGCACACTGGGGGGCGGTTGAGTGACTTACAGAAAGCAAGATAAGATAATGCAAAACCCATGGTGTAGTCCTTGAAAGCAACCAAGAAGAAGGTGCCATAGGCAGCGATACCCCAGATGAAGATGTTCCCCACAATTCTGGCAGGGAGGCTGTCGCTATGTACTGCCCTCGCACCCACCCAATACAAGGCCACAAAATTCCATGCCAATGGACCAGATACGGCGCCAATGTGAATCAAGCGGGGTGTGGTGCTATGCCTGAAGTAAGCGAAGGACAGATTAAAAAAGTTGATGACGATGAGGAGCTCGGCGAGCCAGAAGAGCGAACGAGTCCACAGGTGCAAGAAGCCAAAGAGTAGGAGGTTTGAGGCAATGTAGTGGGAGCCGATGTTCGCAGCAGCATTTACGTATACAGGATCCTTGGAATATAGCGACCATGCATAAACAAGCTGAAGGAGAAAGAGGAAGATCCTAGAACCAAGCAAGGGTCAGCACATTGATGTGACCTCACATGTTACATATCTTGGGTGTTGTTGGAAGGATGGCAAGGGACGTACCAGTAAATACTCGTCATGATGCTGTTCTGCGCAAACGGTGTGGCTGCATTGTTGCCCCAGATCCTCTTCCTGGGCTGGTGTCCCTCGCCTGGGGCGCTGAAGGTGTAGTAAATGGCGGTGACTAAAAACACGAGGTATGTGAAGAGGGTAGCGACGCGGTGCAGGACGAGTGCCTGAGGCGAAAAATCGTCCCGTCTTGAAAAGGGGTTATCTATGCCTTGGGCATCAGAAACACTGGCTCCTTTACAGAGATGCTTGCATGTAGATATGGCACTTACAGCGCGATCCGCTCCCCGTTGCTCCGTTCTCAGCCATGGTCAGTTAGAGGTGGTTTTGAATCCGAGTCGTGGAGCCCCAGCTTGCTCAGCAGAAGGCAATTCGTAGAAAAAAGCGAGAAAGAGAAAGAAGAGTCCGGGGCAAAGTACACCTATAACCCTCACACGGCAACCGTGGCCCGGCCGTCGTTTACGCATCAAACAAGGCAACAATTGACGGTACGTCACTGGCCATGGCCATGGCGCCGCAGGGCTGTGTCGGGGCCCAAGCTCTCGCAAGGCCGCAGACCCCGCACTTAAGGCCTGCAACACACGCACGCATGTCACCCCATCCACCCTCCAAAACAACCCCATGACGGCCAGCCTCCTCACTGACTGGACAATGGCTCCGACCCATGTGCTCTCCGCTCTGACACAGACGCACAGTGCGGGGGCAGGCCAACATAATACCAACTGTGCGTCCATGGCTTTGATGCAATGGCGCCATTCGACGCCATTCACAAACCCCCAATGGCCGTCGAGGGATTATCGCTCCAGTACCCTACAACCATCGTATTCACTCTATGTATATGCCAAGTCGTCACTTGGGCCCCTCTGTGCATCAAGCTTTCGCCTGCTCGCTTCTTGGCTACCCCCCCAATCCGACTCACAGCAGCAAATCCTGATTACCATCCGCACCCCCAGGGCTCATCACCGCCTGCTGCGGCATGTTCTGATTGACCACCCACCCCCCTCTTAACGAACCCTGCTCCGCCACAATCGGACTGCCGCCAAACGTGCTCTGTCTGCCTACCCCCGCAAAGTACACATCGGCCTCGTTTACCGCCGCTGCGAGATTGCTTCCGTTGGTGGGACTTAGCGATCCGTTGCCATTGGTCGTCGTTGTATCCAGTCTTGTTCGCTCGACTGCTGCTCGTTCACGCGCCAGCTGTGCTGCTTTCACCGTCGGCAGCTCGTGGCGCTGCAGTGCAGGCGAATCCTGCAGTTTCCTTGGTCGCGCCGAGCGAAACACCTGGTTTACAGGCTTCAGGTAGACGGTCGCTAACGTGCCCACATTGAGACACATTTCCTCCAGAGTGCCGGGGTCCAATTTCTCAGATTCCTCCGCCGTAATGGGAGGCTTCTCGCCCATAACAATCTTCTTGGCTTCTTCAGGTGCCGACGAAAGTAGTCGCCAATACATGTAGCCTCTATCCCGCAGATCGGGATTATCCGTCTCCTCCGTAGCCCACTTGAGCACCTTTGGGACCAACATGGAGCCACGCGTGGGACGTTGGATGAAGAGTTTGACTGTTGCTGTCAGTAATGCCAACTGCACTTCGTGCGTCTCTTCTCGGAATGAGTCTAGAAAATCTTCTAGAAGCACATCGCTGTCCTCTATCCTGTCTGCATATTGCCCAATGACCCAGATCATGGCCGCCTTCGCTTCAGGCTCATCCAGAGAGTCCAGATTCTCGCAGAGGGTCGAGATGATGGACTCGTACTGGTTAGGGTACTTGCGAAAAATGTTGCGAATCACCACCGTAGCTTCTTGCACAATATAAGCTACCTTGGTACTCACTAGTGTTAGTAGAGTTGATATGCAGAGCTGGCTAGCCGGAGGGATCTTAATGGCGAGCTTTCCGATCGCTCGCACCGACTTACGCACAAAGTCGACGTCAATCTCGGTTGCGTATCTATATGACCGTTAGTTAAACCCTTAAGCGGGGTCGAGGGACTCACTCTGAGAGTTCTGTCAGGACCTCCTTGATGTTCTTTTCTGTTGCTAGCATGAAAATGAGCTCCAATTTTGTGACCTTGACATATATGGGATCGTTGTATTTGCAGAAGAAAACGCGAATATCGTTGCGCAGAACCTCTGGCCTCCGCTGTAGAATCAGGAGAGCATTTCGCAAAGCAAGGTATTGAATTTCGGGCCCCTTGGAAAGAAGTGTGACAAGGGGCGGTGAGAGTTTATTACACAGTGAGGTGACAACCTTCTGGTCGGATATGTAATTCATCAGGTACAAAATGACCCGGATGCAGGTCAACACCACGGCTGAGTTGGAATGCGATAGTCGCGGAGCAATACGCTCCGCGAGGAGCGCAGCTTCAGCCGTGTCTTGGGGAACATAGTTCATCAGCGCTTCTAGAATATACGTTTGACCCCACTCGGAGCATTGGTGAAGGATCTGGACGATCTTGGAGGCGCTCGCGTAGTCTATGGTAAGCTTGATGGTCTCGGACCGCTCCCAAATGTCCATCAGCGCAGACAGAGCACAAGACACGACTGTGGGATTTTCGTCTCGCAGCATACTGTTTAACCTGTCGATGAGGTCCGACGATTCGACCATGCCTCTATCATGATCGTAGAGCTTCGCGACGCAAATGGCCGCCGTTTTGCGCACGTAGGGATCGTTGTCGCGCAGCAGGTTTTTGAGGTGTGGCACCGTGGCCTCAACGTATTCACGGACATGGATGTAGGACATGGTGCGTAAGGCGAGCGAGCGCACGAGCGGGTTCGTATCTTGCAGGTCTTCCTGAATGATGGGCAGGGCCTTGAGGGCAATGTCGGGCTTGATGCGGGCGTAATTGACCAGGTACAGAAAGCACATCTTCTTGATCTCGAGGCTCGGTAGAGGCATGCAGCCCACGATGTCGGGGAACAGAGCCACCATATCGTTGTTGCTCATGGTCATGTTGGCAACGATCTTCTTGAGGGCCGTCTTCTTCGCGGTGAAGTTTTTGTCCTTCTTGCCGCCACTATTGAGCTCAAGACGCAGCTCTGCCACCTTGCCCTGCGGTGTACGAAAGTACTGTAAGCGTACGCTCTGTGCATGGTCGTAGGCGTAGGGGAGGAACATGGCGGGGACGGCATGGCAGCGCAGGGACTAAGGGCATGCATGTATGTATGGACGGGAGAGGGAGCTTACCCTCGCAAAGAGCTTTGCATCCTGGCCGGCACTCATGGCGGGCTGCTATCTGTCTCGTGTCCGCCTAGCTTCTATGGGCGCTGTGCTGTCGGCCCCGCTGCAGTCTTGTGCATGCGCCGCCCAGCGAAGCAGCCAGGCACTTCACACCTCAAGAAAGCACCAAGCGCCCAGCACAATGACCCGGATTTGTATTGAAGCACCACCCCTGGTCTCCCTTCTTGGCCGCTCTACCCTGATACCTGGTGAATTGTCTGGGCTGCTGGGTCGGAAGCGTGGATGGCGGGGCGTCGAGCAGCAGAGGGCGAGGTGCGCATGTCGACGCGGCGGCACCCGAGCAGCGGTTCGAAGACTGGGTCGCTGGGGACACGGGGGATTTTTTGGTTGAGGAGGCGAGGAATTGGGAATGGCAGCTTTGTGAGGCGCCATTTCCAGACCATTGCGGAGCAGCGAGGAACGTGCGCGCCAAGCCCATCATATACGTAGACACATGCGGCTTGCTCGACTCCCGTCATATTCACCCTCGTCTTCATCGTCGTTGTAAACATGGTCACAGCACCTCCCCCGCCGCCGCAGTGGGTCCTCGACCTCAATTCGCCGCCCGCAACCTCTAAGCCAAAGACGTCGGTCGCTGACCCGCCGGGCTACACGGCCGCCCTCACTCGCAAGGACCGAGCCCTGGCATCCAAGCAGTCGATGCGCAAGCCTCCGACGCCCGAGGAGATGGACACGCTCAAAATGAAGAAAGCCTGGGAGCTCGCCATTGCCCCTGCTAAGCAGCTGCCTATGAATGCCATCGGTACGTCCCCACACGTCCCCCGCTTTCTCCCTCTAACCCCTCCCCAGGCATGTACATGACGGGCAACTCGCTCCAGATCTTCTCCATCTTCATGGTCTTCACCCTTTTCAAAACTCCCATTATGGCTGCCCTCGCCATCCAAAAGACTTTCGCCCCCTTTGAGACCCCCACGACCGCAACACGCCTCATCCCCGTGAAGATTGTGTACCTACTGACGAACATGCTAATGCTAGGGCTGGGCATATGGAAGGTCAATGCAATGGGTTTACTTCCAACAACAAGATCAGACTGGCTTGCCTGGGAAGCGGAGCGAACGTGGTCAGAAAGAGCCGTGCCGTGGGAATGGCTATGAATTGATACCCTCTCAAGAATAACTACATACACGTTAGCTCGCCTCCTATAGCGCTGTTAATCAGACATGACATCACCCTTAATAATCTAGCGGGAACTTTCCTTTAGTACCATGAATATGGCCACCAGTAACCCCTTTCCTTTCTCTCCCTCAGCGCTACTTGCCTCCTAGTTCCTCTGACTCGCTTCCTCTACTCTTCCGAGCGACTGCCAAAACTCTTTAGAACCAAAACTGGCTGATTCATATTGTCTATCTCCTCCCTCGTCACCAATTGATTCTTGGTGGTTTTGATGATTCATTCTGGACAGATCAACGCACCCTTTTTCCTCTCTCCTAATGCTAATCACTCCCATCGACCCCTCACATCTTGAAAGCTACATCGCCTGCAAACTGTATCAATAGGTCCTTCATTGGCACATTCTCATCGTAGGCATCCAGCAACGCAGCCATATCAATCCATTCCACCAAATCTTTGCTCACAATCTCCGGTATCGTCTTGACGTCTACGCTGGAACTTTAATCACCGCTTGTGAGTGGTTGGCATCTCGTAGGAGGCAGATACTTGTTGTGATACTAGTGGGGTGTGTCTTAATCATGCAGAAAGTTTGTGGAGGAGAATTCATAATAGCTCGCAGGTTCTCAAATTGAGAGATAGACACGGTCAACGAAATGAAGGAAGTTCAAATCTGTAAGAGGGACGGAGGATGTAGAGAATTCTTGGAGATGGAACGTGCCGAGCGATCGACTGAATGTGTAGTGCTCCTAAGTCATCGCTCCATTCAAATAAAAAGATAATGAAGTAGCCAAAGGGAGAGGGGATTTTATTTCGCTGTTTGCTTTATTTCAACTATGGAGATAACAAGGGGGAAACTGTGATATAACACTAGGGTATCTCAAGAAAAGCAAAACTGCCGTCTATGTTGCTATAAATTAATGTGACTTGAGGCTACCGCCATCGAAATGTCTATATATGGGAGATAGAATCTATACTAGCCGTAGGTGATATACAATGACGCTTACTCATCGGTGAATTTTTAGTGTGCAATCAAATCATAAATGTAACAAACGACTGGCCATTGATATGAAGGTTTTGTTATATCTGGATAATACGACATCACTTCACCTTTTGCTGTTATGCTACCTACCCATTTACTTTTCACAAGTTTCCATCTTCACATTCTTGCACCCGATGTAAGTCTATAACAACTCATGCAGTAATCCAACCTTTCTGTATAACATACCGTAAATCGTTCCCTTACACTTTACTGTGTCATCTATTCAGGGTCCAGCTTTTTAAAAGGTCCGCCACCCGCGGATCTACCATTGATTTACAACTATTTATGGTACCGAGGGGGAGCCACCACACCAGGCACACGCCAGATCTATGATTAACGCCCAAAGTCGCAATAGCCGAGCGCTAAACAAACCACGGAGCTATGCGAGCTGTAAATAGCTCTAAATTTATTAACATTGCAGAACTCATGCTAAGATTCTCCATGGCAGGTAAAACAAAGCTCCTCGTAAATATTCTTCCCTTTAAGAGTCTTATTCATTTTGTTTTAATTAATACACACAACGTGTACTTATTTCCTACGCACAAGGGAAAGAATCTCAAGACGGCAGTGCTTCATCTGTTACAAAAACCCAAAAGAACGACATAATAACTTACATAACACTCCCTACTCAAGGGGTTACAAGTTCCTCCTCAAGCCCGCATAGAGATTGCAGCCTACTTAGAGAGATGGTAGACCACTCGGTCTTAGCTTGCCCATAGCAAGTAACAAAAGGCAATGAATCAGCTCAAGATGATAGCATTTAGTGAAGATGATCTGAAATTAAATTTCAATAAAAAAATTTGGACCTCGCAGTAACAATGCATAAACACAGATAGTCAGCCCATTTATCACACACCCTCTAGAGAAATCATATCTGTATCACTGTTTGCCGGTCCCAATTACTCCAGATAGTCCTGTAAGCATGATGGCATCGTCCACGTAGTCGTTCAGCTGATTGTACTGTCCTTGTAGCCACAAATCCAAAATGGCTTGATCCTGGCTAACAAATGAGTTTCTAGCCGGTGGTAGTACTTTGGTGCATTCCTTCAGATCATTGATGTTATTTACGCCAAGAAGGGAAAGACGTGTATACGCCTTTGCGTAATCCTGGGGCGACGTCAGCAAGACTCATTCAATGCCATGAAAAATTGAACGTACAGAGTTCCAGTGTTGTTGACCATTGATAAATCCAGTCCATTCGTCTTTGGCGCGGGAGTCCTTGCTAAGTGCAATGTCGCTTGCAAACTTGATCACCCTGGGGGGCGCACTGCCGACAGTCTCACCATAGAATTTCACGTCCCAGACACCAGGTGTGCTATCCTGTGGGTCACCGTCCCTAGCAGTATTAACATGGTGCTGTTGCGATGTGGTGTGTGCGCCGACGAGTGCTACCAAATCATGAGGATCAATTGTCTTTGCTTGGAAGAGCTTGATAAGTTTATCTGCTGAGTCGTTCACGTCAGGCAATAGACTGGTTGGTCCAGCCTTTGCATTATCTTTACGGCCAACAAATGATCGAATGCGAGGCCCAAGAGGGCAGACGACGGTTGCGATGTTGGCACCCATCTGGATGAGGTCGGCCATGGTCACACCGTACTTGCTGTATTTGCTGTACCATGTCTTCATCTGTGAAGCAATTGCCTCTAGTCCTGCATTTTCCGTGCGATTGATTTCGTCCGTCAAAAGAATACTTCCATCAGCACCACCATAACTGCTCGAGTTAGACCAGACTCCGGCATCATGGAAGCCTAATCGGACAGCGCCTCGCGCAAACTTGGTGCAGCGACCGGAGGTTCCGTTGAACTTGGCTGTCATCTCGTACGATATCCACTTCCAGACGCAGCAGAGATCAGCCTTACAGGCAGCGCTGTCTACTGTCCCAGCAGGGGCGGAAGCATCGATCTCACTCGACTCTGCGCTTTTTGTGGAAATCAGGATGTCCTTAATATCTCTACCAATACTGGTAAGCTGACTATCCTTGAGAGTCTTAAGGTCTCCGATGAGAACCTTTGCTTCCTCGCGTTTTGCTGCGTGTTCAAGGTCTTTTAAAGCACCAGCCATTCCTGGATGGGCGGAGACAGAAGGTAAACCAACGAGGGCATAGTAAAAAACTGTAATCAGCTTCATCTTGAAGCCCAGAATATTGAATAGACAATGATGGCAGTAGGGTTAAAGCTTGTAGAAAGGTCGTGGAGTTCTACTTATACCCACATTACCACCCTAACATGCAATGGCTTAGATGCCACCTTACGGTAGATGTACCATTAAGATAAGCGTAACAAAACAATACAGCGGTGGCATTGTTCTCGACGGCCTGGACACGATGATAAATGAACACGGGAAGCCACAGATGCATGGAGTCTCTAAAAATACACAGTCGAAGTACTTCTATCCGAGTTCTTAGTACTGGGTAGGTGTTGGTTTAGGAAAGGCCTTCTTCGATAAGGCTTGAAGGATCGTAAGAGCTGACCGCAGATTTGCAAAATAGGAGATGTGATTGGCCTAGGTAACTTGCAGGGCGTGAATATGCAGCTTAGGTTCGGCTACTTCTATACGAGTTGCCATTCTTCCGTTATGGAAGCATCTCGGTACGTACCTTATTTTTATTGCTCCTGCAGAGTTTCGAAGATGGCATGGCGAAGTTGAAAACAGAAATTAGTCTTCCATGGCTCTACTTCGTAACGTATTTCTCTATTCAAAGCACTTTAAAGGTAGCCTATGTAGCCGTACGTTCGATCTTTATTGGCTTTCAGGTCGTACCACCCCGCCTACTGCGTATCTGCTAAACGCCACAAATGGCGTCCCAAGTACGACCGACACGCAGACGAAGTGACCCAATAAGCAAAGCGGATCCCGTGAAGCCTACACGAATTTGTGCCGACAGTGGGATCTTTTTAGGTAACATCGACAGTACACCTGACCGGAACGTGGTCGATCAACGTTTTCAATATTGCACCACAGATGTCGCGCAGGATCTTTGCAGAGTTAGCTGCAGGGTACGGGGACCGCAAAACTGGGTCGAGGTACGGACGATAAGCCAGAATAGAATGTAATAGATTATTTACCCGGATAAGACAGTGCTTGAGTACTGGGTTTCTTGAATGCTTGAGTGAATAACGTCTTCCAATTAAACACCGATATACAATGCCGTGAATCTGGGATAGACGCTAGTATCCAAAGAGTAGTGGCGGTGTGCTGATGTCCGATGGACATGACATGCTTATATTCTGAAATCTTACGCATGCTGTATCTTCTAGAAGGCAAAACTGTTCTCTTGTTGAATCATTGTCCTCGAAAAGCCTTCTTTGATCAGTCAAAATGTCTCTTGTTCCATAGCAAGTACAGAAACCGGTCGAGTGGCGACGGTAAAAGTCGAGGCTGTACGAGTCGTATTCGTTAACGAAACCCTGGGATCCCAAGGGTTTTTCCTGCAGAATTTAATATAAAGGCTGTCCAGACCGGAGTAGCTTAAGCAAGCAGCTTGGCGGTGTTCGGAACGGAAGCCCGGGTCAGGGTAAGCCTAGAATAAAAGCGGAAGCTGTGTCACAGAAAAACAAATGAGCGCACCGAAATTTCGTATTACTGAAGCCAGGTTAATGGTATGGGTAGACCCTGAACCAGAGATAAGGAAATGAACGCGTAAAAAAGACTGTTCTACACTGGCGGGATTAATAAAATATATAGATGGGCTAGGACGGAGAAAAGTTTGGGGAATGGTTACCAGTCGAGTTCGAACTTCACCCAGGAGAAGAGAGACGACCAACTCACGTAAGCTATGTAATCCCGATCCCTACTAGCTGATTCCCTTTCGGCATACTGTTTTCTGGGCATGCTTGGCATTTTAGCGACAACACCGGCATCATTTTGCCTGGTAGCATCCATGAAAAGGCCAGAGTATCGCATGGGAAGGCTTTGAACTTACAGAATTGCTTTGACTCTCATCTAGAGTATGATCGTCGGTCGTAGCAATCCACAACAGAGATCACATTGGAAGTGAGGTCAGCCAGCCACAAATGGCGCCAACACACGCCATCTTGCATCGCAGTCTGACAGCTCAGCCCGGTGTCGATGATTGCTTAAAGAGAGCTATCGCTCTCCTCACTTTCTGTTGGGATTTACATTCTTTCAACTGCACAGTGTATTTCAAGTCCATTTAAGAGCGCAACTCAGGCCATTCGAACTTTTGAAGGTATCCAAGCTCCTGCACACTCACCATGAAACGACTCTCAGGCCTTTTCGGCACCACCAAAACGGCATTTCAAATTCTCTCTGATCTTTATCTGGACCATGAGTCGCAGTATTTGACGTTCCACATTCCTGTCTCGGCGCCTTACCTAATTCTTGCCGGAAACATCGGTCGGCTGGCCGACTATGATCTGTACTTGTCATTTCTCATCCGCAGATGCAACCTGTATGAGAAAGTATATCTTGTCCTCGGATCACTAGAGTTTCAAGGAGTTTCGCATTGGGAAGGCATGCAATTGGTGCACCAGTTAGAAAAAGAGGCAGCTACAAGAGGCCGGCTGCAAATTCTGTACCGAAAAAAGGTCGATGTCCCGGGCACAAATGTTACTCTTTTGGGTTGCACATTGTGGAGCCATATACCTGATGTAGCAGTGGCGAGCGTTTTACAGAAAGCCCCAGAGTTCGACAGTGAAATAGGAATTCGGCGGTGGGATGTTGGCAGCCATAATGAAGAACACTTTAAAGATATTTCATGGCTTCGAACCGAGTTAAACAGCCACAAAAATCTTGCAGGCTCCACTGCTTCTCCTAGTTCTTCTGTTCAACGCATACTCGTCTCATCTTTCACACCGGATCTGCGCAATACTTTACCCCCGTGGCAGGTACACTCCCCCTGGTGCCATGCATACGGCACAGATTTGCTTAATAACACCGATTGGGTTGGTATAAAATACTGGATTCATGGTACCACAGGAAGAACAGGGAAAGTAAAGAGGTATGGCGTGAAAGTTGTCAGTAATCAGCGGGGATGTGTTGGCGAAGATGATAAAGGCATACTGAAGGACGGGATGTCAGATAAAGATAAAGAAGGCATCTTTGATATCACAAAGGTTATCAAAGTATGAAGCATCTATCACAGGAGCAAAATATGCCAAGTGCCAATCCGACGCCGGCGTATGAACGATTCGACGCGATACTCCAAACGTCTCTAATATACATATATATTTACTGGAAACGACGATACCGATTTCACTCGACCAACGCATAGAAATGTTCGCAGCGAAGAAATAGAGGTTATGATCAATGTAAACTATGGGCTGCTAGTCAAAATTATGCCCAGTTTTTTTTAGTTTTTTTTCGAATGCGTTGTGGGGGAGGTAGGGATCAAGATAGCATCAACGGGATATCTCAAAAAAAGAAAATGCAGAGAGAATATCTACAAGGACTTGGATGAGGATTGAACCTCGGTTTTATGATCACACCATAGGGTATCGAGTATCAAAGCGGAGAGACACTCTATATCAACCCTCAATTAAAGTTTGCTTTCATGTCAGAACTCACAGCATTATACTTAGTTATTATGAGTTTGCAGGTCGCGAAATTTTCTGCAGAGTGCTAATATTCTATGTTCGGCACTGCCCAAAACAAATTATCACAAGGACGTGTTCTTTTGGTCATTCGAATTCAGTGTAAAGACGTTCATTTTATAACTACATATAGGCTATAAAATACCACCACACTATACCTATAGCTCCCTAGTATCCGCAAATTGTAAGTTGATACTTCTCGGACACTAATCCTGCACTTTAAGATTCCTATTCATGCGTAATAAGAACTCGCTCGAGATAAATCAAGGTGGATTGCCCTTGAGTTGATTGCGGTCGCAGCTATGAAGCTAAGACCGTGAAGGAAATGAATAAGTCAGTACCATCTAGTAGATCAGTCTTGGGACCTATGCCCTGCACTGTCACACTCGTCCTTTATTTATCGGTAGGTCCAGTCATCCTCCCAACGTCTCGACGACGTACCAGTCCTGAAAGACTGCAAAACGTGTGGGGGCGGCAATGGTACGCTCGTAGAAGTCACTGGCAGATCAGCAGTAGAGAAAGCTGAGTATTGGGTGTCACCATCAGGGCGCTCGCTTACTCGAATGGTGGTGTAACTGCCATCTGTAGTTGAGCGATGGGTTCGAGTGATTGCGATCGAGGTGTAAGTCTCCCTACTATTCGACGACTCTCGGCTCCTGTGCGTGATTTCCATCCTCGTTGATGATGGCCGGCGCTGGGAAGGATGTAGGCCCGACGAGGAATACCCTGAGCGTGGGCTTGGTGGTGGAAAATCCAATTGGGAGCGAGTATGAGAGCTAGCCGGATGGGCCTCTAGCTGTGATCGAGACCGAGAACTAGACGGGGGCGGTGGTGGGGGTAGATTTACCATAGAGTAACGCGGTCCGCTAGCCAATGATGGAGCTTGCAGAGTACTACCACTATGTGAACGTGTATTATAAGGCAGTAGAGATGCTGGTGTTTGTTGGCTGCTACTGTTCTGGGAACGGTGCATACTGGGAGCAAGTAATGATGGAGGCCGACGAGTGCTTCTGTCTTGTGAGCGAGGCTCGGTGGATGGGAGTGATGGTGGAACACGTCGACTGCTACCGATATGTGAACGGAGCTCACTAGGTACAGTAGATGTTGAGGTGCGGTGGCGGTCACTCCTCCGTGCGCTTCTATCCACACTTCCACTTCCACTTCCACCTTGTGACTGCGGGGCTGCAGCAAATAATGGCTGCCGACAGGATGGGCATTGGTTACTGTCGCTACTATTTGAGTTGAACCATCTCAAAATACACGAGTGTCCGAAGATATGGTGACATCCGTCTATCCGTACGGGTTGGTGACCTGTAGGGTTGTCTGATCTGTCGAATGAACGCGTGCAGATGCCGCACTCACGAGGATACGAGTTAAGGGGATGGATGTGGGTCGAGAGGAAGGTAGCCTTTGTTGGGAGCATCCTGGTATTAGGATTCTAGATGAACCGAATCTGGAACTGGATGGTTGTGTTGGGATTTTAGGATTCTGCAGTGGAGGCTTTACAGTTGCTACTTCGAGGTCTTGGTTTGAGTTTATGTCTAGAGAAGTCCCTTTGAGGGGAAGGAACCTTACCTTTATATACATATTGGGGACAGCCTTCCTTGCTGCCTGCGCGATTATTCAACAGACTACTATTGTATTTGTCTTAGAAGTCTATTGTTGAGGACCGACCGCCAAAATTCAAAGATCAATAGCTGCTAAGGCGGAGTAGGGATGCCTTCTCAGGCGTCAGCGGAAGACAAGAACATAAGGCGGGGGTGGGGGGGCAATGGGGTTGAAGTGAGCAACAATGTATTTAGGATCAAACAATAGCATAGCGTTAGGCAGCACATGTGTAAGTAATACAATCTAGAATCAAATCTATTACATGACAGAAAACTTTAATAGTCCCTTCCTTTGCCTATTAAGGCGGGTATCACTAGAATTATTATTGTCAAACCCTGAATCATGGTAGACAAGCATGTGGAAGATCCAAGCACTCGAGAGGCTACTGTGCTAGGTGGGACTGTCCACGCAAGTCGAATACAGAAAGTTCTCAGAAACCAAATCGCGTGCTGGTGAAGCGTATTAGTAGCGGATGTACAAGGTCGCCTTTGTTTGAATTTAAGTCCCACCGAACTTAATGTGTTGGGGTATCAGGAGCTTCCCGAATATTCCCGGCTTCAGTCTCAGCTTGCTCGGGGGCAGTAAGAGCATTATTCGGTTTGGTTGCAAAAGGAATAATACCATTTGCCGAGAAAACTGGTAAGCTTTGACGGCCAGAAGGCGGACGCATAGGCATGGTTGAGCCAGTCGGTAGAGGAAGAGTAGCATCTGGCTTAGGTGGACCTATGCTGAGTATGGAAGATACTTGAGCTGCGGAAATGGGCTCGGCGATGTTATACCCAGCGGCATCACTGATTAGTTGAGGGATAGTTGAGGGTGGGGGAGGAGGTGGCGTATCAGGACGGGGCGGAGAGGTGTTCAAAGGGAACGTTTCCTCTACCTGCATAAAAGGCGGTTTAGGCAGTTGTTCCGGGGTTATAGTCATCTCAACAAGCTCGGTTGGTGGCTCGAAGATGCTATGGGACTGGGAAGAGACCTCCTTGGGTGAAGGTCCAAAAGGGACCTGCTTAGGAGTCTTAGCAAGGCCTGCCTGCCCCACAACTGCTGGTTGTGGATTTGAAGGACGAGGCTGCTCTAATGGTGTTATCACAGGAACCGTCAGCTTCGGTGGATCTGGTGCAGGCGTGGGAACGCCTGTGGCGGACTGGACGGAAGAGGGAGGTTTTGTTGCTTTGGGTGGTCGCCCGGGGCCTTTTTTCGATGTAGGTTTTGCCGGACCAGACGCGGGGGTTTTTCGAATAGTCTTGGTTTTCTTTTCAGTCTCTTTAAGCTTTTCTCGTGCCTCGTATTCTTCCTTAGAGGGTAGATTTAGCTTGACCCGCTGGACACGAGATGTCAGCTGATCCATCTCATTATTCTCCTTTTCCTTCTCTTTGGATGCAGTTGTTGTGGTTAAGTAATTTGACGGCACTCGGGGCACCGGCGGCCGTGCCGTTGCGTTGGTAGCTCTAGCCTTTTTTACCTGAACCCTGGCTGCACCTGCCCCTGGCGTACCACTTCGTCGGGTAGGAAGCACACTCGAAGCACGGCTAGCAGTCCGCTCTGGATGACTGGTTCCTGATACAGATCCTATACTCGATGCGATGCTCATCCGGCGCGAAGTGGTTAACTTTGGTTCCGATGGCTCGTCTGTTACGAGTGGAAAATCTGCAATAGTTTGCCTTCGGCTCGCTCGTGATTCGGCACGTACAGAGGTGCTTTCATCATCTGAATTGACATCCGCATAGGACGTTACTGGTTTTCTGCCTCGTAGTTGACGGCCCGACGGGTCCACGTGAACAGAGGCCAGCGTTGGCATCGGTTTCTCCTTCTTTGTTCTAGGTTCAGCCAATTCGTCGTGTCGGTAGCTTGTAGTCTGCCTGTCGGAAGGGACGAGCAGGCGACTCAGGGCATGGGCTGCGACGACCCAATCAACCTCTGGCGGAGGAGGTGTGGGCGCCCTCGAAGGACTTGAAGAGTATTTCCCTGAAAAGCTTCGGTTGATCTTCGAAGGATCAACTACTTTGGCAGTGAAAGACTGCGTTGGGGATGAGAAATGAGCCGGGGGGGCAGACCGCACCTTCTTTGGTACAGTCAGTGGCGTTGGGGTGACGAGCTGCTCTAGCTTGACAAGTTGAGATTCATGCCACCATGAAGGGTCATAGGCGAGTGGATTCAAGCTAGGTTTTGAAGCTGGTGGGGGCGGGTGCTGGTCGTACATGCTCAAGCCATTCATCCGCTGATTCAGATCATCAGATAAACCACCTGTCATTGCAGGTACCTCTGACCACACCTGGCCATCACATAAACCACTTAGATGACTAAGGACACCGCTTGAGAGCGCCCTGTCGCTGTAACCCCCTTCGAGAACCGATATAATTCGACCCTCTACGCCGGTGTCCAGTTCTTCGGCGAGACGGACAACATCTCGCGTGAAGCGCGCATAGAACTCGGTTGGCACATTAACTGTGTGTCGCTGCATGCCTGCAGTCTCCCATTCACTGGCATCGAATCCAGCAGAGAGGAAAATGGCGGCTTTCGGGGTGGGATGGTTTGGACTCTCGCGGAACCGGCTCGTATGAAATTTAAGGTACTTGCGCGCCTTATCAAGAAGTATGAGGTATTTCTTTTCGTAAATCTGCCAAAACTCTTCCTTGGTCGACCAGGTCTCCAGATGTATGTTCCAGATAGACTGGCCGTGGGCGTTGTCGATGCAGAGGCTGGCTGCCTGAACCTTTGCACGGTCCCCCTCCTCGCAAGGAAATGAGTTTATGTCATGGAGGCTAAAGTAGCCAATAGATGTTTTCTTCCAATTAGGGGTGTTCTTATGCATAGCCCGCACCTTATCATTCTGCGCCCAGGTTATGTCTTGTGAGCCGTCTCCGTGATGGAGGTCGAAATCAATTATAGCAGCATGGGTGAGACCGTGATTCATCATGGCATGCTCGATTCCTACGTGCACGTTGTTCAACCAGCAAAATCCCGAAGGCCATTCCTCAGAGCAATGGTGACCAGGAGGGCGAATACACACGAAAGCGCGCGAAACGCCATTGTGCAGACCAGAGCCCTGGAATACAGCATCCACAGCATCCAAAACGCCGCCTAGAGCCCCCTGCAGTGCGTCTAGTGACGAAGAGCAAAGATAGAGGTCGTATGGATGGAAGGCAGGCTTCGGAGGCTGCCCCAGTGTAGTGGGCAAGTCTCGAACTAGCTCCTTGCCCGTGGAAGCTAGCTTCTGCCCGGCGTTATTGCAGAGCCTCTTCAATTCCGTCATCCACTCGGTGCCGTGCACGTTTATGACGACTTGCGAGGTGAGGTCGACGGTCCGCGAGGTCTTGCGTATCTTGAAGGGAATGCGCTCAGACGGACTCTGGTTGGGTCGTGGCGGGTTGCTGCCGTGGCAGTGTCGCTCTCCAAGTCGAACGTAGGCCATGGCAATGCCTCGGACGCTAGCAAGTATGCGCTCCGGCCTCTCCATAATGGTGCTTAGGGTTGATTTGCTGGTCTTTGGGCGAGCATATCTATGGCCGTAGCAGTGGTCGTGGATGATGACGAGAGTGCCCGCATTGACAGCACTGGCGATTCCCTCATGCATTGCAAGCTCTTTTTTGAAGTAGTCTTCGGCAATGTCGCAGGCCCTTGGTAGAGGCTTCCTGTCCTCCTCTGGCTGTGCAAGCGGCGATGAGGGCATGCTGGGGATGAATGAAGGACGACGTGGGGTGGCGGGCGGAGCGTTGCGCAGGGAGCCGGTAGACGACTTTCTTCCCAGGGCAGGCGACTCAGAGCGGCGGACACTCATGACACTGGGGCTGCGGCGTGGGGAAGCAAGCCCAGAACCAAGACCAGGACTAAGCGGCAGCGGCGTGTTTGCGGCGGCCGTGTGGAGAGACAGGCGCTTGAGCGGCTGCGAAACAAACGTCGCGTCGCTGCTTGTTGGCTCGCGCGCAGGTTTGGGGGAGTGTCGGCGGTGCATGGCAGCGGAGGGGAGCTGGCCGCACCCGGCGACGCGTCGGCCAGTCTGGGCTGCGAGAGTTGGGGGAGTGTCTCGCCCTAAGCGCGGTGGTGGACGTGGACGGTGGATGGTGGTGAATGACGCCAAACACAGCCGACGCGCCTTTCCCCCGTTGCCCATGTCAGTCCTTAGCGAGAAAAATGATTCTGGTTCCGAGGCGAGAGCTCGTTCCGAATACTCTGCCAAACCAACCACCGTCAGCTGTATGCCATGGCTCCTGTGCCCATGCAGTCGGCCTTGAAGTTTGAGCTCCTGGCCAAGTGCTCGGTGACTCTGCCCGTGGTGCTACACGCCGCTTGTCTAACACCTCCCAGGTCACAAAGGCTCGCGCCGCCACGCTGGTCCTCCCCCATGGCCCTGTCCCGCTGCCAATCTTCATGCCCGTGGCCACCCAGGCCTCGCTCAAGGGCCTCACCCCAGACCAGCTGGAAGATGCAGGATGCAGACTATGCCTGAACAATACCTATCATCTGTATGGCCCTGCCGCCATCTGCCCTCCTGCGAGCTAGTCTGACTCCAGACAGAGGTCTTAAGCCAGGCCAAGCAACTCTTGATGCCATAGGCGGCGCCCACCGCTTCCAGTCATGGCCGCACAACATCCTCACAGGTGCTTGCCGAATTGCCCCTGCCGAGGAGTGAGCCTGTTGCTGACGGGTACAGACAGTGGTGGGTCGGTGAACCCTCCAACTTTACCGACCGTAGAGCAGTAGCTGACCCTGGAGGCAGCTTTCAGATGGTGTCACTGCTCAAGCTCGCCCAAGTCACCGAAGAAGGCGTACGCTTCCTCAGCCCGCATGATGGATCCCCCATGTACACCGCCCACCCATGGTACACATCCGACTTCTAACGCTCCTAGGCTTCTTACTCCCGAACACTCCATCTCGCTGCAGAACTCAATCGGCTCCGATATCATAATGCAGCTCGACGATGTCATCGTTACAACTTCTCCCGATCTCGTGCGGATGAAGGAAGCCATGGAGCGCTCAGTGCGCTGGCTCGACCGTTGCATACAGGCGCACAAGTACCCAGAAAGGCAGAATCTCTTCTGCATTATACAGGGAGGACTGGATCTTGACCTCAGACGGCAATGTACTGTCGAGATGGTTGCACGCGACACACCTGGCATCGCTATTGGAGGCTTATCAGGCGGCGAAGCCAAGGACGAGTACTGCAAAGTCGTAGATACATGTACTGGTCTTTTGCCAGAGAGGAAGCCCCGATATGTCATGGGTGTAGTAAGTATACGCAATGGTTGTTTAGTGCTGCTTCTGACCTTGCCAGGGATACCCAGAGGATCTCGTTGTCTCAGTAGCCCTTGGTGCCGACATGTTCGACTGCGTATGGCCGACGAGAACAGCAGTAAGCTCTCCCACGTCTATGATTACTGCACTTCTAAGCCATATAGCGTTTTGGAAATGCCATAACAGCTCGTGGCGTCCTCAACCTCCGCAACGCTTCCTATGCAGAAGACTTTGGCCCCATTGAGGAAGGGTGCAAATGCACATGCTGTCGCCCGAGAGAAGACGGAGGCTTGGGCATCACAAGAGCCTACATATACCACGTTGCTGCCAAAGAAACTGCCGGAGCACACCTCCTCACCATGCACAATGTCCACTATCAGCTGAACCTGATGAGGTTGGCTCGTGAAGCCATCATGGAAGACAAATATCCAGCTTTTATTCGCGATTTCTTTGCTAGGCTGTACGATGAAAAGAGTAAATATCCTGAATGGGCTGTCCATGCCTTGCGTGGCGTGGGGGTGGACTTGATGAGTGGTGATTGATTAAATGAGCAGCTTTTAAGAAGGAAGGCTGGAAGCTTTTTGAGAGATATGGTGGACCCAGCTGTGAAAGTTTCTTCAGTAATCATATAGGCTATATCGAACGAGAACGGTGAGCATAGAATAAAACAGTACCACCACAGGTTTACCAGTTGCTTGTCGATGCGCATGCTGTTTCGTTTTTGAAGCCAAAGACTATGTTCGTGCGGGAGGTTCGTGTAAGTTTGTTATAATATCCGACCCTTTTGTTCCCACAAGAGCATACTACCAGCAACTTCTTAAGGACCTTTATAAGAGTGCTTTAAAAAGAACAATAGAGGAAATAAAACCATATAAAAGCCTCCTAATTTTGGCGTCTGATGTCTTGTTCCCAACTTTTTTACTTCTACGAGGGGATGGCCAAAGAGCCCAAGGCAGACTAGCGTTTCAAGCTCACAGTCACCAGCCCCCGTCCCCAGCCACCTCATCCTTCCAGTACATCAAACATCCGCACTCTTTCTTTTCTCCTTCATCACCGCCTGCCATGAGAGCAAAAGTTTCATCGCTGTGGGTAGTTGTTGCAAGCGCTTCGGCGCTTCAAGTGCCGCTTCTCTCATCGCAGAAACAGGCAGCTGATGACCATGACACCAAACCGTTGGTCAACTCGTCTGCACTGCAGGACCTTATCAGCGGTGACAGACTGATGGTTCGTGCTAAAAAGTTATATGAGATTGCGAAACTGGGCGAAGAAGAGTACAATCACCCTACAAGAGTCATTGGGAGCGCTGGTAAGACTTGACACGTGACTGGACACCGCCGAGATTACATGTGACTGAATTGGTTCAACTAGGGCATGACGGGACGCTCTCCTATATCTACGAGACCCTCTTGGAACTTGGACATTACTACGATATATCCAACCAGTCTTTTCCTGCAGTATCCGGAAATGTTTTCGAATCACGTCTTGTTTTGGGCGACCAAATTCCCAAATCTGCGTCTCCCATGGGCCTCACGCCCCCTACTAAGAACAAGCAACCCGTTCATGGAACGGTTGTCTTCATAGAGAATGAAGGCTGCACACTGAGCGATTTCCCTGATTCAGTATCCGGCAACATAGCCTTCATCAAGCGTGGCACCTGTCCCTTCGGCACAAAGTCCGAGCATGCAGGCCAGAAAGGTGCGCGAGCTGCTATTGTCTACAACTACAATGACGATGCAGTCCAAGGTACTCTAGGCACGCCGTCACCCAACCATGTCGCCACTTTCGGTTTGTCTGGGGAGGATGCTGCACCAATCTTGAAGAAGCTCAAAGAAAAGAAATACGTTGATGCGATTGCATACATCGATGCTGAAGTCAAGTCAATCCAAACTACCAATATCCTTGCGCAAACCACTTTTGGAGACCCAGACAACTGTGTGATGCTTGGTGCACATAGCGACAGCGTTGCCGAGGGTCCCGGCATCAACGATGATGGGTCGGGTACTATGAGTCTGCTGGAAGTCGCTTCACAACTCACCAAATTCAACGTAACCAATTGCGTGCGGTTTGGTTGGTGGGCCGGCGAAGAGGAAGGCCTGCTCGGATCGGACTACTACGTTGCTACGCTTCCCGCCGAGGAGAACAGGAAAATCAGACTGTTCATGGACTATGACATGATGGCAAGCCCGAACTTTGCATACCAGATATACAATGCCACAAATGGAGCGAATCCCAATGGGTCTCAAGAGCTCCGCGATTTATACATTGCGTGGTACAAGGAGCAAGGACTGAACTACACGTTTATCCCCTTTGACGGGCGTAGCGACTATGATGGATTTATCCGACACGGCATTCCTGGAGGAGGTATCGCAACTGGCGCTGAAGGTATCAAGACAAAGGAAGAGGCGGATATGTTCGGTGGGAAGGCAGGTGAATGGTATGATCCCAATTATCATCAGCTGGGGGACGATCTTTCCAACGTAAATATGACTGCCTGGGTTGTCAATACAAAGGTATGTTTTTGTATCTTGCCTAGTTTGCGTCCATGGACACTAACATGCGATAGCTTATTGCACACTCCGTTGCCACATATGCGCGTTCCTTCAAGGGGTTCCCCAAACGGACTAACTCTGCAAAGCTGGCCTCTTATGGAAATGAGTTCAAGTACCATGGTTCCAAGCTTTTCATTTAAATGTTGCGTGTCCCTCCATTGTAAACAGTGTACAACTAAGTCTAGATACGGGTATTCTCTGGCATTGTTTTCGTGCAAATATCATCGTAAACATCAAATTGCGGTCGAGCAGCTACCGCTCATGCCTGCATTTCGTCTATTTACAACATTAGCCTCGTCTTCTCTCCCAGGAGCTAGTAGAAGTGCCCAATTAACGCACAGCACCAGTTTCTTCGTCCACAAAAAGGCCTATACGCTCACTGGACACTCATCACTCTTATTCCTATATCGCCAGATGACCCATTTTCATATGCTTGTGACCTCGAGGTTTCTGATGGAGTAAGTAGTACCTAACATCTACTGTCAGAAGTCTCATTAAATGAGTCGACGATATACTCACTAGTTTTAGGTCCGGGATTCCCACTGCTTCCTTCCATTTGCAAGTTTATGATCCTAAGAGGAATTAAATAAGACTACCGGGCGTTCCATCCAGAAAATTAAAAATTAACTCACAGGTATAGCGGCTTGTCCACGTAGTCTTTTCCGTAGTGTGTAGTCACCTCCACTCCGTTCAACCAATATTTGACTTGAGCGTCTTTTCCATTTCCTCTATCCCTCACCTGGCATTTGATATCGTGAAACGCGCCTGGATTATCGTAGTTCACATCTTTCCACTGTAGCACTGAGCTTGTATTGAATGTGTTGAAGCTAATTTTACCACTTCCTTTCCATTCAGCCATGTCTACTTCCGGTGGCCATCCATTCACGGCCGTGAGCCAAAACGCTGGCCACGTACCCTTGGTTGTAGTTGCTTGAAAGGAGCCCGAGAAGACGAAGCCCCCATTCTTTGGGACAGTGAAATGTTGTTTGGCAAATACGGCGCCTGATAAGTAATTTATTGGTATCTTGAGCAACATCAGTACGTGGAGCGTGTCATGTAGAAATGTACCCCCCTTGATCGGCGTACCTGTTTACCAGCATGAGTTGCAGGCGGTTGACCGGTTACTGGTCGCGCAGTAAGAGTGAGAGTTCCCTGTGTAGAAATTACTGCCTGGGCCGGATCCATTCGAGCACCACCATTATGGTCGGTACCCCAAGGATAATTATAGGAAAAGTATTGGGTTAGAGAGCCAGCATTGTCGAAAACAGTCTTTGGAATCAAAGTCGCGCCTCTGGCCAAGAAAGGAAGCAATGCAGCAATGTATACACAGGGAAGATGCATTTTAGACCAGAAACAATGCTACAAGTATCGCCGGACCGGAAAATGTTGGCCCATTGACAGATCGAGTACTGGTTATGAGTGCGCAGTCGGGTAATTGGGTGTTATATACTTGCAAGCATGAATGAACCTTCTCGCCATCTTGCCTTCGCAAATAGCTACCGTAAGGATCTTCATTTCTTGGTTGGTGGGAATGATAGTATCATTCTGCGCTTGCATGGATCCGTATAATGGTATTCAGGGGGGGCTCGTCTATTGATCATAAATGCTCACCAATGAGCGATTTACGCCCTACCGAATGGGGAATCCACGCGCTATACGGGAAACATTGGGAATATAAAACATCTCTGGCAACGGAAAAAGAGATAAAAGTGGGGTAATGTGGTCAGGCTCAGTGAAGGCCGACATGTAAGCGTCACAACATTAAAAGCAGTAGATAACTAACCATGTTTCAAATATCAATGTGTCTCCGTGAAAGAACACAAGATATTCAATCGTCTGAAATATGAATGCCGGGCTTACTGATAATATTTTTGCATATAAACTGAGAGTCAGACTAACAATGACCGTCAGTAAGACTAACTTTTGCTACATTACGACCAGAGCCTTCAGGAGGACATAGATGCTCAAGCCTTCGAAGTCACTATATTATGCCTTTGGGTCACTCATAGCAAGGTAGTTGTGGCTGGCTTCGAGGTTTGTTTTATGATACCTAGAAGTCATGTCCGGGTTGTGATCACAACACAAGAGTAGTCACCCTCCTCTACGAGCCAGACATCCGGATCGAATCATCTCAGCTCCGATTATTATTGTTCATTCTAGTGCATTATAACATGATCCTTCTGAACCTTATAGGCATTAGTAGAAACGATGTTTTCAACGTCATCAGACCTACTTACTGAACTGTCACCCATATCCTTGACGAACGCTAGAGGGTACATTCGAAGAAATTTCCCTTTCTATAACCAATATGAGGGTTAAATTATTCAGTTGCTCCATCCCTGTTAGGATGTTAGTGATATAGGCCGATAATAAATCAGGCACATAAACTATCCTATCTACACATGCTAGTTATTGCTATCGCTCATTCCCACTGACACCCAGTGGACTGGAATTAGGGTTGATATGAAAACAACCCTCCTTACTTTGAAAAATGGGCACTGTCAAGAGTGAAGTGTGGCTATAGTCAACCGGTTCATTGACCTGCAATCCAAGGCGAATTATCTTGCGGGGCACACTGAGCATCGCACTTCTTTGTTAAATTAGCAAGAATCAGTTTATTTCAATCTAGTCGTATCTTGGACTTATACATATACTTAGCATTCAAACAGGCCAATACCATCATTTTCTAAGTTTGGCTCAATAGTCGCTTAGTAGTTGCCCGATCTCAAGCGGACATCATTCCAATATCTTGAAAACCTATTTCATTCATTCATGAGTCTGGTCAAATAGTTGTGGCGGTATTTATCTGGTAAAGCTTTATTTGCCCATTAAGTGCAGTGTCCCGATAGCATGCTGTGGAGATGATGGCATTGCTTACTCTCAAGCCTCGGAACACTAATTGAAAGTAACTAACTCCTAAGAACAATTCTACGCGCTGCTGGGGTGATACAGCGTAAAAGAGAGCGCTTTTTCGGGTATACCTCGTTGGCAGCAAGATGTGCACATAGCCGTTAGAGAGGATACTCCTTGTCAACAGCAACCCTAGACACATTGGTTCAGGCCAGCAATCCGGAGATGGACCCTAAGCATCGCAAACGCAAGAGGACGGAGTCTGGAAAGGAGACGGGGAAGGAGGGAGGGCAAAGTGGCGGCCTTGTCTTAATTCAGCAAAGCGGCCTCGCTTGATTTCAGCTTCCCTCTTCAAGCCCTAGTTCAATCGCATTCCGAAACTTGCCCCATTAGCAGCCGTACTATCTATCGCGACACTTAAACGATGCGGTACGGGTCGGGGATCTCGAGGAAGGGGTCTCCGTAGCGTTCGGACATTCTGTTTCCTGCCACGTTCAGCGACTCGGAGCGCCTTGGAGATGGCCTTACGCGCCACACTTTTACATGTAAGCTCAATACGGCGACCCATACGCCATGACCGCCTGGACAAAACGCCAACAGTTCGCATTCTTGCGCCGTAGTTGAACTCATTACCTTTCTTTCATGTTTGCAGATAAGTAACAGGAATCTTTACAACATATTCCTAGCTTCAAGATGCCGACGGGCCCATCTAGCTATACTCGCGGCCTCCTGGTACTATGCCTGGCGTGAATTGCGCAACCTCCATTGGCTGCTAACCAAAAATAGGTTACTGTCTGGATGGTGACTGGTTTGGCCACTATCTCTCTCGGTGCCCGACTCTACACTCGTTACTGGAGATTTTCTCGATTCTACTGGGACGATTTATTTGTATTTCTAGGATGGATTTTCTCAGTGCCCCTTGCCGCTCAGTTAACGGTCGCGTCCCGGCACGATACTACAATATCACATGGCTACCAGAACACGTTCTTGAGTCGTCCAATCACACAATTATTCTTTTATAATTGTCTGTGGGCCATCAAACTATCGTTTCTTATTTTTTTTCGACGCATTGGTGTTACGGCAATACCAGCAGTAAAAAGATACTGGAATATCGTTTTCGTTTTAACAATACTCGCGTACATCGGTATTTGGATGTTGAATCCTTATCATTGCTGGGCTACCAAAGGATTGGCTAGCTGTGATCGCGATCAACATGTGGCACCTATGTTGAGCGTCGCAACTGCATTTGATGTAATCACCGATTGTCTCAGTAAGTAGACTACTCATATGACTTGAACTTTCTAACAAGCACTAGTTGTTGCAGTTCCCTTCATGATTGTGTCTCACATAAAGCTCGCTGTCCGTCAAAAACTCATCTTATATTCGCTCTTCTCTTTCGAGCTTGTTATCATGGTCGTCGCTATTATTCGAGTTGTGATAGCCGCAAGGGGTATTACGAATAAGCAATTTCAAATTGCACTATTATTGTTTCTAACACACATAGAAGCAAATACTGGTAAGTATGTCTTTGGATAGGTTGACTATAGCCATTAATTTTGGAGTAGCTATCATTGTTGCATGCGCCGGCACTCTACGCAGCCTTTTCACTCAGAAAGGGGAACGCTCCCAAACACCAGCACCGTGGGATTCCCGGCCCCCTAACGGCGATATCGTGCGGCTCCCTGGCGATACGAGATTCGCTGCACATGTGCCCCCTCGAAAGTCTTCAGATGATGAAGTCGTCCTTACACATAATCGCCATGCAAAACAGCCTTCGGGACCATTCGAGACCGATATCCCGATTGATCTGGGGAATCTTTTGAAAAAACCTTAGTCTTAATACAGGAAATATACAACTTTTCGGTTGTTTAGAAGAAAAAAAATTAATAGCCTGATGTACATGAAAGCCAGTATAATTTATTCAACGCCCGAGGAACAGGTCATACTTCTAGCTATTTCTCGGGAAATAAGCGTGGATGTCTTTCACTTGGATTCCATAGCATTGTGGGCATCGAAGGAAAAAGTTCAGTAAAACATTCAGAGTCAGTTAATATAGAATGGCTACATTCAACCCACCGAAGCAGCTCAGAAAGCGGCGTAAGAAATTTCCAGTAAGATATACACTACTTGTGACAACCCTCAATTTGAAGAGATGATCAACACAAGAATTGAATTGAGGCTGGGAGCAGTAGATAAGGAACCGAATATTTTCCTGCACTAGAAAATAAGATTTTATAACCATGACATTTGTTAAATTATACACACTATCTGATCCTTCAGTCATGCAGTAAGCCAATGCTCAGAACTCTCCACTGGTTTAGTTGGCAGCGGTCCACAGAGCAGGACCAGGGAATGGGTAGCTTGTAGGGCTGTTGTAAAGGTTGAACAGAATTCCAGGGTCGTTGGACTTATACAAACTTGTGCCTGGAACCCCCCCTGATGGTGCAACAGTGCCACTGCCGGTGACTTTAATGTTGAGGCACTGAGGATAGTTCTGAGCACCGTTGCTACTTCCAGCCCCGTGTAACGCAATGATCTCATGTCGGATAACGTAGTTTCCTGATTTGAGGTTCTTAGGAATTGTAGTAGACGTGGTGAAACTGTTAGAAATGAGCTGATCAGTTACCCAAGTGCCGCTGCCGCCGGGAGTAACAAGACCGCCTTGTGAGAATTTACTCCAGCGAAGATCGGCCGGGCTGAGATTGGTGCATTCACCTTGTAGAAAACTGTTAGCAAATCATTTACTTACATGCTGTGAAACCTACCGTTGCAAGGAGCAATATAGTTGATGATGGGTCCCTTATGACTTTCGGGCCATGTGTTCCAGATGAAATCGACCTTGTCTCCAGCTTTCACGTTGACGTAGGTCTGACCAGCCAGAGCACTTTTGTGGCAGTTGATATCCGCAGATCCAAAAGCACTAGGCGATACGAATCCAATATCCTGGTTCAGAGCATCCCAGCCCGCCGTTACCGGGCGAGATTGTCCATTCTGGACATAATACCACCATACAGGATCAGAACCCTTTGTAGTGACACCGTTATTACGAACACCGGTAACAAAACCTAATTGCAATTATTAACGATAAAAAGTCATAATATGTGTTAGTAACCAACCGTGCGCAGAGGCCGTTTGGAAGAAGGCCGCAGCGGCCGTGATCAAAACAACAGTGTACATTCTGGAGCTATTTGGCCGGGTTTGTGTGAGAGTGCAATAGTGATGATTTTGAATGCTCTTATACTTCTACTCAGTGATACTGCAGATCATGCTTCGACCAGACTTCCCAAAAAATCTCCGGAGCATGTATTCCGTACAAAATCGGGAAAAGGTAGAGCCATTCAGCAACACCAGAGTTCAACCTTTGTTCTGCGCGAATCAGCACGCTCTCTAATCCTTGAATTAGTGTATCCTGATGCTTGGCACATCGGACCTGAGGCTCGGGCACAATCCCGTTCAACAACATATGGGGCTGAGCCTGGGAAGTGGTGTGTTCGGTAGAGTCATATGTCCGTGTATATTAGAGAGCTGCAAAGGCGTTGGTGGAAGATTCGCACACGTGGTATACAACGCGGGGTGCATGGTTGCCGAAGACCAGGATTTGCCGACAGTTAATATATTCACTCCCAGGAAATGGCGTTCTCATCTATCAACCAGCAGTGAAGGTTGGGTTTTTAGAAAACTAGCTCCAACGGCTAACGCTAAATCAAGGGAGACGAAAGTGACTCGAACGTATGCGTGCTGTTCGGGGAACATGTGACCAATTAGGTAAAGATAAATAGTTTCGGGTGAAATATCAGCGAGGTTTCGCAACCCGGAAATGTTCTATGAAATAGAGCTTAGTTATCAAAAGGGTCCTTGTAGTGGAGTAAAGGCCAGTAACAATCATCTACAGCACTAGGAACTGGAGTTTCTGGACTGTGCGTTGAAATATTTAGGCATAGGATTAGTTGTATTATTTTATCTGGCTTTCACTGTTAACCTACCTGCATTACGTCATTGCTCGCGGATCATTTCCCGCACTTCCGCACCAGCCCAATATTGGCAACTCGGCGCATCTTGTCAAGGAGTATCGCAGTTTACAGTACATGTTGAGGACCAAATTCTACACCTATTGTATTCGATAGGTATTCAATTGGCGAATGGTGGGTTGCTATTGCTTTTATCCTATAATGGATGGGGTGCTGGGGATTAGTTTCCACACCCAACCGCACCCGCCTACAAAACAAGAATCATTATTAAGCATCCGGTAAAAATAACAGCGATTCGCAAATATCGCGAAGAGTTGACTTATAATAGAGTTGAAAAATCGATAAAGAGAAGCTGAATCGTGATAGCTGCTAACACGGTATAAGAGATTTATTCTCACTAACATTGAAATAAGAATCGCCAAAAAGCATTTCATTGTCGATTGTCGAACGCCCTACTAAGGATTGGTTATCTATTATATTCATAATTACTGGACTGTCGTTTCGTGTTGAGTAAGCACTCCATAGACTCGCCCTATTTCACTCAACGTTGACGTTTAGGCCTTACTGACATCTTTCATGATTCAGCAGGCCAAAATTCCTTCAACGCTCCGCTACCTCAGTAGGCGCTGCAGGCAGTACCTCTGTTCGTGTGCCCAAAAGAACTGTGCCATTATGAGAAGCACTTGAGGCCTGGGCAATAACCGTGATACCTTCAGCTGCATTGGTGGCCTCAGGAGCAATGATGGTATGTTCACTTGTGCTTGAAGTGTTTGCTATAACCGTGACAGCCTCAGGCACGTTAGTAGCCTCAGTAGCGATGTGTTCACCGGCGCTTGCAGTCGCCGCAGCTGCCACGCTGGTCGCTATTCCTGTCATTTCTGCTACCTCTCCTTCCATAGGCTTTCCGGTGGCCTGCTGATGAGCCAAACCTGCCGCTGCCGCGGCCGCCGCCTGATGTTCAGCTTCGGCCTTCGCTGCGGCTTGTATACAGTTAGAAGACCCTTGAAAAAAAAGTTTGGTCGACATACCCTCTTGATGTGCCTTTTCTCGCATTTCAGCCTCCTTAGCGTGCATCTCCTCCATCTTAGCAGCAGCTAATTTACTTAAGCTCAACGTATCCAATAATCAAAGATGGAGGTTTGACTAACCTTCCTGGTGCGCTTGATTTTTTGCCTCTTCCTGGGCCACATGCATTGCCTCCATTTCCGCAGCAGCTATCTCCTGTTAGTCCATTGCGTCCAAAGGCCAAATACAGACGTTTGACTAACCTTCCTGATGTGCTTTTTCCTTCATCTCGGCCTCTTTGGCGTGCATCTCCTCCATCTTGGCAGCAGCTGATTTGTTTAAGGTTAACGCATCCAATGGCCAAAGATGGGTTTTTGACTAACCTTCCTGGTGCGCTTGATTTTTTGCTTCCTCCTGCGCCACGTGCATTGCCTCCATCGCATCCGCCTTCGCTTTATGTTCAGCAGCTGACGATTGTTAATCTCGGTCCATGCGCCATATATAATACGCCATTGAATCATACCAGCTTGCTCTTCAGCCTGCTTCTGAGCTTCGACATCAACGGAAGGTGCAGGCATAGAAGAGGGGTGCACTACAACCGCACTAGGGGTAACTTCCGTCGGGACTTGCGTACGTCGTACGAGAACACCATCACGATTGACGGGGACGGGTCCAGCGGCAACCACGGAAATAGAAATGAAGACAAGGAGGGAGTATGCAGTCTTCATTATGTCGACAAGTTGTATTGAGTAAGAGAATGAGGGTGTTGAGTTGGTACAATAGAAGATATATAAAAGAATGCAAGGAGAGCACTGCTCTAAAAATTAAACAGTAGCGCACTGCGCGAGGAAAAAAAAGTGAGAGTGATAGTGAAGGAAAGGTGGTTGTGACCAGAACGAGGATTAAGTCATAAATAAATATGTGATACTTTGACCAAGAAAGCCCGGATGCACAGCACCAAAGCTTTGCGGTTGATGACGGCAAACTTGTGGACTGTGATGGTTTGAGAAGTGGTGCATGTATCGTTCAACCCCACTGAGGCTGATGCCTAGACTTTTGAATTGGACTTCGCTTCTTCATGTCGGGTATCCTGACAAGTCCTAATGTTTATTCGGAATAGAAAACTGCCTGATCTATTGGGCAGGAAGCCGAGAGGACAAGAAGGTTTCGAGACCTGGACCAATTGTAGCGAATGTTGCCATTCTTGCACACGGCAAGTTGCCGGACCAATGAATGCCTTGGCTAAACATCAATTGTCAGAGGTGTTGTAGCCAAGCCAGGCCGCGAGGAAGACATCTCAACGGCCATGGGATTGAACATGCGATGTGGGGATGCACGGCCCGGGTTTGTGAGGCGTAGTGTGTTTCGGCTGGTCAAAAGAGGCAATGTCGCAGCCTGGCATCTTAGGTACGTCCGAAGTAATGCAGATGGCCGACCAGGAGCATCCACGTAGGTACTTGAATCAGGCTTGAGAGATGACGGACTCTGGTTTCACTGATGGCTCGGCTGTGATTGATTCCGTCAGAGTGGCAACCAAACAGACAACCATCTAAAGATGGCTGCTATATAGGGTGGGCTGCGGGCGGCGCGGGCTCAGGAGGGGTCGGATGGACGGTGCCAATGAATGCTGGCACCGAGATACTCTTGTACATGCAGGCTCTACAATAGATAAGCTGAATATGTACGTTGGCCTCTATCTGGCTAGCGTGATAAATTGTCCTAATGAGGCACAGAGGACCACCACCCACGTACCTCATGAGAATTGGTGTAGAGGCTAGCACTATCTGTGGGTCCGAGAGTGCGGAGTCTATGTGCACCAGGTGCATGATAGAACACCTGAAAGTGCCAAGGTTGGCGCACGCCGTGCCAGGGCCAGATTACGTGGTATAATGGCACCCAAACGTGGGTGTAGGAATAAAGGTTCAAACACTTGTGCATGCTCGATTACTGCTTCAGGTGAAGGTGGAATTTGCCATTCGATATGGTTGAAGTCAATCTGATGCATGTTACCACAAACGGCCCAGCTCGCAGGACTGAGTCTGGTCCCTCGCAGAGGCAAACAAGATACTCAACACTATTTTTAAAGGGCCCCTACACTTTTTTGTTTTTCTCTTTTTCTCTTTTTTCCTTAAGCCCACTTCAGAAGTCCCTCACCGAGGATGCTATATCCGACTTTTTGGGGGGTAGTTGTAATAGGGGAAGCGCTGTTATCCTGGATTTATTTTCCCTTGTCTATAGGACGCAAGTTCATTTTTCGTTTATGCTATCAAGAATAAAAAATCTGAAAAATGAACACCCTACTTTTTCGTTTCCGCAAGGGAACGGCTAAGAGTAGCAGAGACGGTGGAGATGACAAATGAGAGGCTGAATCCGAAAATAAGGGCAACCTAAACGAGGTCAACATCAGCGCCGCACATATCGGCAAACACGAGCCTGGCGCGAAAATCGCTTCCCTGATCTTCCGTCTCATTATTAATTACAGCGCAAGAAGCACTCTTTCCGCGCCGCTACGTCCGATAGCCCGAGGACTATGGTCCATTAGCCACGATGCCTTGGCCTGACATCCATACGCTCCACAGGCCGGTACGTGCACCATGCCGCTTTTGCATAGGATGCCAGAGCCGCCTTCGGCCAAACAACGCTACTTCCTTCTGACGGGAGCACGACTTACCCAGCAGCGTGGACTCGGTAAATCCGCTGACTATCCAGCTGTCGAACTGCTCATTGACAGGCCGTTACACGCCACAGCTGCACTCAGGGACCCGCCAGAGACTCGAGTCAGTCTGCAGTGGAGCTATCGGGCATATGGGCCACGTGGAAAAAGCGACATCTACATTGATAGTGTTATGTCGATAATGGAGCATGCCTGCGCAATGACCGCGTTGTCTACTGCGTTGAATTTGTGCTTGCATTCTCATCCACATTCCCCGGTCTTTCTTATCGAGTTTAGATTTGGTCCAACACCTCGTTTTCGCGATCGATCACACGCTCCAAGAATGTCTTACCGAAATGAAAAGGATGGAAATCCCGCCATAGTACGCTTGTAAGGAGTGATTGGTGAAGTACATATGACGGGAATACAGACTGGTTATGTGATTGGCTCAGGTTGCAGTGGAGCCATCACAGCTTTGCGCGCTGGGGACCTGACTTACCCCAGATGAGCTTCGAAAGTGTCACTATTCAAAGAAGGCCGATGTGGCGTGGCGTATCAGCCCTGACGAACCAGATGGCTACCGGGGATGGGCCGGGTCACGGACTCCTTGTGCTCCTCTTTGGCTGGTGAGAAAGGCCATTGACGGGTTAGTTGCTGCACCGACATTAGTGGCGCTCAGATCCTCCAGCTAGTGGAAACTTTATGCTTGTCGCTGACTCCTAGCTCCCCAGCCCGTACATAATGATCCTAGTTAGTTTAGGCCCTTTGAGCCCAGAACACGGTGGGAAGCGAAAGAGTGGTTCTCTCTAATTAGCTTACGAAAAGTGTTAAAGGCCGGCTGTGAGTTTCCCTCTAAAACTTGCCCATTCTCACATTCTTCCTACCTCTGAGGGGAACTCAATCTTTAGCCAATCATGGCCCCAAAAACCCTTGAACTTTGCAAGAAGGTGACCACTCAAGGAAACAGTATCGCAATACGCATGCTTGAGTATCTCAGCACAGCAAAAAGCCCTGTACACGGATTTCAATCCCTCGCGTTAGAGTTTCTCGAACTGAGTCGTCTTATTTGGTCCATCGAAGCTGGCTTGACAGAATCGTCCCATAAGCGAAACATCATTCCCGTCGAGGTGACCCAAGAGCTTGACAAGCAATTCCGTCGGATCAGCGATGACTTCATGGTCGTAAATCAGATGGCACTCAAGTTTCTGGACAATGAGACGAAGAAGGGCGGCTTTGGGCGAGCCTTTCGGATGATGTTTGCAGATACGGATGTGGACAAAGTGCGGAACACTTTAACCAAGAATCGCGATGCGTTACGCATGAGCTCCGCAATGTTTAGGTGGACACTCGGAGATGCAAAAGCAGATTCACAGATGGGTATTGGGTACACTGGCCTTGTTGCTGCTCTCGAACGCCTCAACCCAGGCAAAAGTAACATTCTCCTCCCTATGCAACCGCCACCAGAAATTCCACCGCCAGAAGTGCCACTCAAGCAACCATCCATACATGCCGTCTCTCCGGATCGTTCCCCGTACGAGAAGCCATTGGAGCGCTCGCAGGATCGCATGCCAACCTTATTTGATCGACGCCCAACCACACCCTTACGAGACCGTCCATCTGTGCACGACTTTCGAAGAGATGACCACCTCATACTTCCAGGTATTTCTGACTCCAGCAACCAATGGCGAGCGCCAAGCATACGATCGAATGAGACAACACATTCTATACGTGACACTATTTATAATCATAACGGAGCCTACCATGGCGATTCAACCATAAGCGAACATATACCAGAGGACTCTACAAGATCACGTACCTATGTTGAAGATGAATTTCGCCAACTCGCCCTGCAAGAGGGTCGCTATTCTGCTGAATCACCAAATGCTTATTCCAAGGTTGACAGCGGAGTAGGATCACAATGGACACCAAGACAGCAAGCCAGCTCAATCCAAGCCGGAGGCAAGGGAGCTCTTCTGGAGGCCGTTTACCAAAAGAAGCATCGTGTTCTGGAACAAATGCTTGAGAGTGGTATTAAGGTAGATCCTAGAACGGAAGCCAGTATGCTTAGGACTGCCGCTCAGCAACGCGATGGAGATAGCATGGCCCTTATCCTGCGGTATGGAGCGGATGTTGATGGCCTCGATAAAGATGGTTATACACCTCTTCTTGCTGCAACAGAAGTATCATTCTTCGAGGGTGCGAAATTATTGTTGAAGTCGGGCGCTGACCCAAACCTCTCTGCAGGGCCTGGTTCTGAGTCGCCATTTTGCCTGGCTTCTTGCGAAAATCGAATCGATCTAGTTCAATTAATGCTTACACATGCAGGAAATGCCGACCATATCATGGAGAGTGGCAGTACTACGCTTGTCCAATGTATGAACCGAACGGTCTCACCGAGACTTGTCGAGCTCTTACTCAAGTCAGGAGCCGACGCCAATGCAAAGAACGGAGAGGGTACGACCGCTCTATTTCAGGCTATCCAGGCGAATCGCATCGATCTTATGACAGTGCTCCTCGACAATGGTGCTAATGTCAACCTTCCTGGACCAAAACACCCTCTGTGGCCTTCCGCTTACAAACCTAAGGCCCTTCAACTTCTCTTGGCTCGGGGCGCCGATCCAAAGAAAGCTCCGGGTATCATGGAGTTAGCCTCTAGTCTCAAAAAACTAGAATCTGTTTCCATTCTTATCCAAGCAGGAGTTTCTCCTAACATCAGAAAGGATGGTGTTTACACTCCTTTGTGTTCAGCTATCCGCGACAATAGTGCCGATATTGTCACCTATTTACTTGAGCATGGTGCAGATCCCAATCTCAACGCATCAGAATATCCAGTCTTCAAGTGCATAACTCACAATCGTGTGCATTTCCTGCCGCAGCTAGTTGCTGCAGGAGCCGATCTGCGCAACCCGAAGGGTATCATCGAAACAGCTATCGCACACAATAACAAAGACGCTCTTATGTACCTTCTCGATCAAGGAGTCAGTCCAAATGATCGTAGCTCAGAAGGCAATACGCCACTTACAACTGCCATCCGTGAGAACCGTACCGAGCTAGTCGACATCCTACTAGCCAATGGGGCAGACCCATCTATTCGCGGTGCAGACTGGCCTCTTTGCATGGCTGTCAAGCAGCCTCCGATACTCAAGAAACTTTTGGATGCAACGGGGAACCCACGTGCTTTTCGTGGAGTGATCGAAATGGCTGTCGTCGCCAACCAACTTGATAGCATCAAGATGCTACTAGCTGCTGGTGTCAGTGTCGAAGATAAGAACTGTGGTGTATTTTCACCGCTGACGACTGCCATTCGCGAACGCCACAAGCATATCGTTCGATACTTGCTCGACGAAGCCGGTGCCGATCCGAATGCCCCTGGCGAACATCTACCACTTGTCAAGGCTCTACGTAGGCTTGTTCCAGGCGACACCGAGGTTCTTCAGATGCTATTAACGCGTGGTGCTGACATCAACAAGATGCATCGCGGATGGAACGCTGTGCTACAAGCAGTGGAAAATGGTGATGCAGAGATCCTCCGCTTGCTCATCGAGAAGGGCGGATCTGTTGATTTACAGGCCATTGATGAGTCTGGACGCCCCGTAGTTGACATTGTCACAGAAAGAGGCTGGGAAGAGGGTCTTGCATTACTGTTCCCAAATACTCAAGCGAGGCAAAAGCAGTAGGTGCGCAGCTCCCAACTCTTTGCAAATACTTTTCTGATGCTGATGAAGGGTCAGTCGAACTTTATCGGTATCCAGCTGGCGTTGGCTCTCGGATGCGGTGTCCAAGGATTTTTATGAGATGAAAATGGATGAAGAATGTGGAAGTGAATCAAGCGGCCCACTACCTGGACTAAGATGAGGGATAAAATTAAGGTCATTATCCTACTCGTCGAAGAGGCTGCATCATCACTGTTTTCAGGTAGTATTGGTCTGGAGTTAAAGTTTGTATGAGGTGCTTTATATCCCACACTTGTTTTTCCTTTGTAGCTCGCTCTTAGCTTTCCTATGTCTATTATGTCTTTTTACTATAAAATTGTTTATTCTATAACTATGACTATCGTCCATGTTTAGTCAAGTTGCGCAAAGTAGCATTGAATATTCCATATCCAGTACATCGTCGAGGATATAACCCCCTCACCCCTGAGGACCCTCAGAAGGCTATTTAAAATAGTACAAAAGATGAAGAACTAAGACCTATAAGGACCCTCACAAAGACGTATCGGATTGAATAATAGAGGAAGATAGAAGCCCAATAAGAGCCCTCCAACAGTAGCATCTAGTGTCTTGTTTCCGACTTTTTTGGTTCCACGAGGGCCAAGTATCTGTATGTATTTGAGGAAAGATCTGTAAACCACATTGCGCAACAGGATCGGGACAAAAAGACTCGATAGGTTTTGCCTCCTCAACGTGCTCCTTGAAAGATCCAGCAATTGGGGCGCTGGTATCTTTGAAGGGGATACCCTTCGCATATGCATTAGTAAAGGAGTTCCTTCTTCCTGTGTTCATCTGACTCTTCCTCGCCAGATCCTTTCCTGAGGCGTCCAAGGGCTATTGTTTCGTACAAATTGAACTAAGCATTGGCCATGGCTAGCTCAAAGCTGCTATTGGAGCAACTCAGCACTGCCGTCTTCTCAGACATTTTATACTTGATTTTAGCAGAATAACGTTTCGCAAGGGCGCATAAATGTCATAAACCTTGTGTTCCTCATCCCCAGAAAAGCTATGACTATTCGTTCACGCGATACGATGTGTCAAATGACCCCAGTGATATTCTAAAGTATCCGAGAAGTTTGCGACTCATGGCAGCTGCAAACTGTTCAAGGTATCGTTGGTGGCGAAGGTCTGTCCCAAACTCAAATCAACTGAGGTCCTCATGGCGTCTGGGGAGAACAGGCATGGGCAAGCGAAATGGTAATCTTTGATATGCAGGGGTCTGACTCGCAGCATAGTAGATCCGATCGCAACACGAATGCGTAGATCCTTGCAGGCCAGCTAGGGGTGTCTCCCGGCTAGAATTTCTCCGCCCCAAATTACATGTATTGTTTTTCTGGTTGCGCTCAACCTTTGGTAAGGAAGGAAAGCCAGGAAGGTGATATTATACTATAGAAGGTCTTCCGAAGCCCTTCAACGACTCCGTACTCTGAAGAAGAGGTTTGGAAGTCTCTGAATAGTTAACCCACGCCGAGCTTATCTCCCTTCACAGGAGCTGACACGTTTGAAAATTATTCACAATTTGCTTTCACAATCAGACCTCTCACCTTTTCGCAATACCTCATTCTTGATTGGCTATTTTATTAAGGTCCATTTCGAATTCTATCCGTCTACTGTCAAGACAAGTCAAACGAAGCTGACTTTCAAGACACGAATTCAGATTTCCTATCAAGACTCAAACCCGGTAGCAGTTGTCACGAAAAATGATGATATTATTTCACTAGACTTAATGACCGTAACTATTACAATCACGCATCAATCAATTACAATTGTATTGGCCAAACACAAGGATACTATCAAAGGCGTTAAACGAAAGATAATAGAAAGGGAAGTAACACAATAAAGATACTACATTACATCCAATACTTCTATCCTAGGGTTGTAATATTCACGAGATGCCTTACACTGCGCAGATCAAATTAAGAGTATTCAAAGACTGAGGTAGCTCGTTTTTGAACATAATGTGTAACCAGACTGTTTACATCCTGGTAGCAGGTAACTCATTCACTGCTCCGTTGTTGGGGGTGTACTGTGGCACTGGTGACATCGGAGGAGCTGGTGCACTTCCCACTTCAGCTGCATAATATGCTGTTGCTGCAGGTGTCTTTTCAGGTGGCGGAGACATGGCCATATTGTTGTACCCTTGATTTTGAGGAGGGGGAGCTGCGTATGTAGCCTGCTGTGGGGAAGGCGTGCTACGCTTACGACGAAGGAGCAGTACCACAGCTACGATGATGATACCGATTACGGCGATACCGCCGATGACTCCACCGACGATAGCACCGATGGGAGTAGATTTCTTCGTACTCGGTACCGAAATTGGTGAAGTAGCGGTAGGAAGTGGGCCAGTCGAGGACGCTGAGGAAGACGAGGAAGATCCGGAGCTTGTGGTGGTCGCGAATGAACTGCTGTCGGTGGAACTTCGAACGAGTGATGAGCTTGGCCCTACCGCATAATTAGTCCCAGTCTTCTAAAGGTCCGATCCGTTAGGCTACTCACCATCTGTAGGAGTCTTCTTGTACAGTGTAAAGCCGGTCTCTGTCGCGCTGTCGCACCAAAAATTCGTGAGTGGTTCAGTGTCGGATACGTCGGTATACATCAAATTAGAACTACATGTCAGGCCACTAGCCGTACCACTGTAAACTTGTCAGAAAAAGATGGTCGGGCCTTCTGCGTAGGCCGCCGGACTCACCAGTAAAATGCAGTAGTCGACATAATGTAGCTATTTCCGCTACACGATCCGAAATTGCAACTGTTTGATGCACAAAGGAGAAACTGGCTCCCGGATGTCGCAACCATGGACCCTTGAGCCTCGTACGTAACGGTCCCCCCTTGAATTTCGTTAGAAATACCGTCAACTCTGGACATTGCAGATAGCTCACATAGTGTCGTCCCATCTTCGCTGCCTGTCGAGTAGTACCCTGCTGTGGTAACGGCTCTCTTGCGCAGCTCAGGCTGTGGGGTGATGATGGCCGTGGGCGCCGTGATTACGGCGCCTGCAGCGTAAGAACTCCAAAGAGCAATCACAAGCAATTCGAGCATCTTCTGAATCTGTACTTTCTTAAGGGCTATGATATGAAAAGCAACTGGGCAGGGAGGGGACGAGGCATGGCTTTGTACTAGTCTCGCAAAGCTAAACAGAACAGCGCCTAGAATCAACATGCTGCGGTCCGAAAATAGTGCGCTGCAGACCGTGGCCGTATAATGGCGTGGCCGAGAATGTCAATGTGGGGGTACGAGACTAGTTAGGGCTGACCAGTGCCAGGGCAATTCACTTCCATCGGCATTGACACCATTGTTTTTTTCTTCCGCAATCTCTTTGCATCTTGCAGACCCTAAATTGAATAAACTCCCCCAACCCTTCACCATGCGTATAATTGTAAGTTCGCCATCATTATGGCAGTTGTTGTCACTCTTGATGAGGGAATTGGCGCTTTCAGCTGAAAAAGGAGCCAGTATTGCTGTCCCGTATTCGGCTCCGCCATCACCCGCCGGCGAACATCATAGGCCAACGATCGCTCTAGACAACAGTATACTTTCCGGTTGTGGTGCAGCACAAGCCATGGGAACGAGCTATGTACCGCCACGAGCACAACTGGTCTGATTGTTTGACCGGTCGACTCCACCCATTACGCTAAAAAGGGAAATTATTAACGAATCCGCTCACCGGCTCAACATTTTGAGTTGTCAACATAAAGACCAAGTCGTATAATCCTTTGGTCGACTGATAGGCTGCATTACGCGAGATACGCTTTGAGCTTGACCGAGGCTCTCGAAAGGTTACAGCTATTGCCATTCCAACATCGCCTTCTCTCACAGTTCAAAACACTCAACCACAGCAGCATAGAATCCTCCATTTCTCATGCTCTCGTAAATAGCACTGACCATGCTGCCCATGGTGCGGTACCGAACCCTGGATTCCATCCTAGTTCCATCATCGCGCTCTGCCTGACGAAAGTATTCATTTCCTGCAAACGGAATTTCCAAGTCCTTTCTCACAAACAAATAAATCTTCTTCGCTGCCGTGCCCAAAATCGGTGTCGCATCAGGAGTTGCGAGATATCGTGTTCGGACCGCCTGGTAAGTGGCACAAGCCTCATTGACACAGTCGGCATTCCACTGCTGTACAGCTTCAAGCGAGCGGTGTGATGCAGGTAACGAGCGGAGGAATATAGTTTGCAAGTAATCAAGCGCAGAAGAGAATCGAGCGCGAGAGTCAAGATGTGTCGTAGTATTGATGCGTTCGGATAGTGTAATCCAGAGGTCGTAGGCTATTTCGGAGCTACTGCCATCGCTAGTGGGTGAGGTAGGCTCATTGAACTCATTCAAGCATCTGCGTGTCAGGTATTTGAACTTGGGTGCAAGCGCGTACAGAAACTGCATGTGTAGAGCACGCAAATCGAGGGCTTGACAAAGGGCTACCAGATGCGCAGCAGCAATCTGGGTGAGAACATCGATGGCGTTCAGAGTATATCGACCAGATATAAGAGAAAGGGAATTGATAGCTTGATACCCCATTTCCGCATATTGAACATGTGTGCTAACAGGATTAGCCAAGAATCCGAGCTCCGATTGAAGCGCTGCAACTAGGACATCGATGCCTTTGAAAAGACCGGATTGGCTTGGTTCGTCAACGACCAAATATGGTGCGAGGCCCTTGTTCGAAGTCGGGTTGATGAGCTCAGTGCATTGCGCGAAGAGCATCTGTCCAAGGCTTTGGCAAGTCTGTCGGACTTTCTCCATTGCTGATGCCAATGATTTCGGTTGAAAATTTCCACCGTGGACCATCCTGCCCGCTGTATCTATCAAAGGGGTATCTGTTGCAGAGTTTATCTCGATCGAAACTTGGGAGTGCGCGAGCTGGAGGTCCTCGAGACATGGCCCGATCCATTGGGGTGCCGTTCGGATGGCATATTTATCAGATCGCGCCATGAATTCGTCTTTTGCAGCATCCCAAACAATCAACTTTGATCCGTGAATGAAATTTCGTATATTTGCCCCACATTCCGTTTGACCTGGATGTGGCCGTAGCTCGGAAAGTATAGGATGGAAGCACATATCTGTGGTGCATAATGCCTCAGCAGACATGGCCGTCAAGATTTGGGAAGTTGCAGCAAGGCATATGGCCTCATGCATGGCGAGAGAGGCAACTCCCGCTGAAGTTGATGAGCCGACCATAAGCGCCAGACCTTCTTTTGCACGCACCTCCAATGGTTCGATCTCAGCATAGCTCAGTGCCTCATCGGCGGGGACGAGCCTGCGACCACCTTGAATGCGATCTCCTATCCAAGCTTGCACGCTAGGTTTTCCGGCCAGCACGCTTCCTAAATAAGACAATGCGCCAGCATCGCCCAACCCAGATACAGTGGAACGTAGAGGAATGCGTGGTACAACATCCATGTTCAATAGCTGAGCTAACTTCTCCAACAGAGCTGGTCGGATACCAACGGTCGGATAAGCTAACATGTTTGCTCGTATTAGTAGCTGAGCGCGAACCCATGACTCTGGCATTGTGGTCCCTTCCATGGCATCGCTCAAAGGAATAGCGGAGGAGAAGGCGCGTGTGGCCTGTGATATGTCAAAGTCTGTCTCTCCAGATAGAACCCCAACATGGCAATCTCTTATTATGTCTCGCTGCCAAAGCTCGATGGCCGAGGCCCGCATTAGAGGGGCATTCCCATCCCAACTCATAGGTCTATATGAGCCTTCACTAGGTCAGCTACTGCACATACAGGGCCAACCTTTCAAATGATAAAATGACATGCATACCTGACATGGTTTCGCCCTCCCGTAACTCGCCATACTTCTTCTCAGTATGTCTGCGAATCGTTTCCGCTGTATCTTCGCTAATCGCGACGTCTTGACCATATCTGTGGAAGCATATCATTAGTGCCTGTATACCTGCACCATCAGTTGAGAGCAAGGACACATCACGTGCCAACGTACCTCGCGCATGCCACTACGGCAGCAATGCTCAAGGAGCGCCCATCCACGATGATCTCCTCGTCCTGTGACCGAAGTTTCTCATGCAACTCCCTCCAGTGGGAAACAAGTAAGCGACTGAACTCGCCAGCCGCCATCAAGCTAGCCCCAACTCAACAAATTTACGATGGGCGGACTGCACGCGTTCGGAACTCACAGAGGAGGCGATGCAGATTGAATAAGACTCGAGCCCAGCCCGAGCTTCGCCGATTCAAGGTCTGGTGCCGGTATGCGGAGGTGGAGTCATAAGATTGCGCATGCCGGCTGGCCATCCAAATGTCGCCTCGTGCGCCATCATTCCCTTCCTCTCCATACATACACATGCTAGGGCCTAGGCGTATCTGTGACCGCTAGGCCAGCAAGCCCCTCAGCACGTGGTGACTTTTACAAAATTAGCCAATGAAGAAGCAATATAATCCTTCACAGACGGACTGCGCTGCAAGAATATTTAACCGGTTTCGCGTCGCCCAGATATGGCTAAAGCCAACTCGAGGTGCTCACGTGGTACTCTGTGCCGTCTCTGCCTTAGGCCTGAACCGGATAGAGCACTTCTTCAAGCAGAGCTTAGCTGCATGGCTGCTCCTCAAAGCGAAGAAAATACGGTCGTTTGCCGCACTATTTCCCAGAAAGTCGTCGTCTATGCATCGAAATCACCTAGTCATCTTTTTATAGAAATAAGAAAGTCGGATATAACAACATCCCGTTAAAGGCCTTCATAAGTGTATTTTGGAATGACTAATAGGCAAAATTGAAGGCCTATGAGAGCCCTCCAGTCGTAGTATCTGATATCTTCTTTCCAACTTTTACTTTTATGGGGGCCATCTTGTCACGGCGATATTCGACTCCATGAATTAACCAGGATGACAACCCTCGGCATTGCCATCACTGTCGGTCTTTTAGTTCTCAAGTGACTGGTTGTTCGTGACAAACGAGGGAAGACTATGTAGAGAGGTGCCACGGCAGCAGTCCCAACCCTTGGGGACTAGAAAGAACAAGTTTAAGGGACATTCACTCGCTGTTATACGCTCGCTGTAATTTCGAGAAGACTGATTCCGTGATCCCATGTCCAGCCAGCTAAGATATTCTCGATCTAATGCGCAGTGCCGTCGAGCCCATGTTTAGTATTTATACCGTAGTTCTAGATTTTCTCTGTCCGTCAAATCACTGAATTCAATATCAGCTCTATGCTCCACGTGCACCCTATCTCTTCTCTTGTTCTCCCAGCGATAGTACCAAAGCAGAACGAGGACCGCAACAACAACAGTCGAATCAACAGCGACAATAGTAATCTTGGCTGGGGTGAAGTTGGGAGCATCTTTGTCGCGGAAAGTTAATGGGCCGAGAATATTCCCTAGACAAAAAGACATCAACAAAACTGCATTGATCGTGACCTTTTTGGTGTGTCCCTACACAAGTCAGTGTGCTTGAATAATTTCGGGTTTTTGTAGTAGGGGAAGCGCTGTTGCCTTGAGATCCTTTTCCTTATACAGGACATAGGTCCACTTCCGCATATGAATTTAAAAAAAAAAACCCCCCCTCTCGAATATTTGGATACCTAAACACTGATAGGAACATCCAACTTACTGCGAAGTTGCATGCCGCAAAGGAGTATGACAGAGGCAAGAAAGCCCCTGTTACATGTGTAAAATAATTGCCGACGAGCCTCCCAGCACGATTGCTCGCCGGTAGGAATGCGATGAGGCCTCCGCCCAAAATGCCTCCCCATGCCGTCCACACGATCTGCATGGCTCCACGGCAATTGTATCGTGCTGCAATCTGCGTACCGATGATTACACTTATGACGGCTATGAATCCTCCGGGTATTTGAAGCAACGCAGTGACTTTGTTAGAAAAGCCAAATGACTTGATTAGTATACTTTGAAAAGAACCTACGGCGCCATTGGGTATACTTGCGGCGGTGGTGATGTATGCGAGAAGCCATATTTGTGGATCCTGAAGCGCCTCCACAAATTGATAGAGCTTGAAGTGCTTGTTTTCTATTCCGGTGTTATTCTCCCGTAGGCGCTCTATGGCCATTAATTTTTCTGGATGTGACAGTCGACTCGACATGGGATTATCCGGTAAGAAGAAGATCACCACGATACCAATGGATATAGTGAAAAGACCAACAACCAGGAACATTATCTGCCAATTGTTGAAGCGTGTGCCAGTATAGTGTTGGAAACCATAAGAGATCAACGATCCGGCCATGACGGCGCAGCCAACCCCAATGTACCAAAAACCAACACGCTTCGGCTGCTCATCTCGTTTGTACCACATTGACGTGACCAAGATGAGAGATGGACTGATGGCGGACTCGAACATGCCAAGCAGGAAGCGGCAGGCGGCGAGCGAAGCGTAGGAATTGCACGCAGCGGTGAATGATACAACCATGCCCCACAAACAGACCATGGTCCCGAGATATTTTGCAAGGGGAAGGCGCTGCATGAGAAAAGCATGTGGCATTTCGAAGATGAGAAAGGCCAGATAAAAGAGCCAGGAGAGTGTGCCGTATTGCTCTGTGGATAGGTGTGCATCCTCCATAATACCCATGACGGCTGCGTAATTAACTGCGAGTGTTGGTCAGTTTTCAAGCGCGTATTGAGACGAAAGTCTCACCTACGTAAAGATTTATCAAGGTACTGAAGGAAGTAGCAGGCAAACATGATGGGCACAATCATCCAATCAATTCGCCTCACTAGCCCTTTCTCATCAACTGTAGCGTACTCTTCCCCCGCTTCATTGTGTCTGAGAAACTCCAAGGCCTTGTCTGCGTCTTTATATGTCTGCTTTCCCCATCCATCTTCGACGTCGTCTGGTTGCGGAGAGCTCTGAATCTCATCCTTACTCATTTCGCCAGCGGTTTGCTCAGCTGCCCGTTAGAGAAGTAACGAAAGCGCAATGCGCAATTGAACGGCCATCTTAGCTACCGGACACAAGTATTTGTGCCATTGGGGCCCGGCAAAACACAGCCGTCATTGATAATGTAGAATTTTCGGTAATACATTATCTGCATTTCAGCATCCACAACAGGAAGGTTCTTTAGGGAAATGGCATCGAATGAGGGGCAAGAGCGCAAAGGGCTTAACGTACGTGGGTGATGGTAAGGATGATGGAGGCAAGACCAAGTTGCCGGTGCGGGGAATAAGATAGCTTATCGCTGATCAAGCCGAGCGGTAAATTGCTTATATTCAAGCAGCTGGTGGGGTAAAATGCTAACTATATAGTCGTAGACTTCACCTTATTCTTGGTGTTCCTCTTACACTGTTGTGTGGTTTTAGGCGGACATCAGTTCTGGGCACATTGTAGGGCACGCGACTGTGCAACATACAAGTCGTAGTGGAACTTTGGACTCGCGTATTTTCTATTATTACACGTACCCAGAACACGGACTGACTTGCGCATACCTGCTAAAGTGTAAGAATCTTACTATAGCACGACCCCTATAGAAGTAGCTTGTAGTATGCACGTGTATGTATGGCTGTATTGAACATGGATTTTCATCCCATATCCAAACTGTACAATAATACGAGCCACGGTCAAAGTGTCTTATCGACTTAATCTATTTGCGGCATCGCCCCTCTGTGTGAGCTAATGGCCACCCTTGCAGGCACTGCTTGCATTGCTGATCTCTCCAATGACGTCGCTGCGGCGGTGCGCCTGCGAAAAGACAGCGAGAGATCAACGCAGGCCCGTTCTCTAGCGACCCCGCGTGCCTGCATCATCATCATCACACCTACCTTGGGGCGAATCGCGCGTCGCACTATTCTCTATGGAAGCTTTCGTGCTACTGCGAGCGATGCTACCCTTGCACGAGCTGAGCTTATGTATGATGTAGTGCAACATTGGAACGTGCTATATAGCGCTGATGGAGGCCTAGATAGGATTTTGCCTTTATTGAAATCTGATCCACCAACATATATATACCAGATGAGCAGTCTTACTGTGCATCCCAGAGCCTTCTACAAGTTTCTTAACATATAGCTGCCAGCGGAAGCTCGATACTCTAGCCTCACATCGCCACTGCATCGCATCTTTCATCCGACGCCTTCACCGCTCGCTCCGACCAGCCATGGTTGCTCAGTCAGGCATACTCGCTGCCATGTTTGCCGCTCTTACTGTTGCTGCGCCAGCAAGCAACCTCGTCCAGCGTGCTGGTGGCCCAGTCGCGAAGCCGATTCCAGACACTTGCACCGTCGACGACCCCTACGAGTCATCCACATCGGCACCTTCCGCCTTCATACCTGCGGCATCTTCGTCGGAAATCCAGCTCTATGCCATGTACTATCCACCTTATACTTCCAACTCAACCCAAATGGCGCAGCAGTGCCTGGAACAGTGCTATGGCTATGGCGATAGCACCGAGTGTAAAGGCGCCTATTGGGCAAACCAGGTGTTGGTTCCCGAGGGATACTATGGCAGCGGAACGTTGGAAACTGCCTGTGTGTTCTATACACGTGCGCTGGCTGCCGACGATCTAGTGGCGGCGCCCGAAGGCCAGGGGACGGATGCAAAGGCACGGAATATTGTATGTTGAAGTAGTGAGGGCGTGTGAAAAATATACCCACGTAGGCTACGACGACGTCAAGGTGCACTCGCGGGGGGGCAATCGAGGTTGTATTGAAAAGCTGGGCAGGTGGCGGCACAAATTGCCAAAGCGCATGTTCCTGGGAACCGAAGGCCTCGTGTGGCAGGGCCGCGGAACAGATGGATACTGGACGTTGAATATGATGTAGGAGCAACGGCGACGACGTAGTAATACCTAAATGTACGAATTGACCGTCAGTGTTTGTATCTTCATGTTGCCTGATGTCCTGGAATGCAGTCATGGTACCTCGAGGGCTGCATCGTTCTTGCTGGCCACGCTATCGTTTCGTCTCATTATCGAACCGACTGCTGCTTTGGTCCCAGATCCGTTGGCTCGGCTCCTGATTCAATACTGGCATGCAGTACTCGGTGTCAATACGTGGCAGCGGGCACATTGCGCGGTTTTGAATCGGACGCCATGCCGTCGCCCAGATTGCTCGACAACAGTCAATCTCCGCATGTTTCTGGAGCCAACTGGCAGCCGTGCAGCCCCCAAAGAGCCACGGGCAGGAAGGTCGGACGGCGCGAAGGTGACGCAACGCGCACGTACCCTTCCTGGCTCTATTTGGCATCTGCAATCCCCGGCGCCTACCTATTTTTGCATGCGGCTCTGCAATAAGCTTCTGAGGCGAGGTTACACGGTGAAAGGCAAGGCAGGGTGCGGTAGGGTGCGATACGATGGCGACTCCAGAACTCTACTCATCCACACCGCCTCCACCGGTGGCCGATGCACGCAGCAGCGGGCATCGCTGCCGTACAGGACGACTGCAGCCTCGAGCAAACCGTCTTACAGCGAGGCTGGGCGTAGCCACCAACGCTCGGGGAGTCAAAAATAAATCGAGGACATGGCGAGCATCGAGGCCCACTGCGCATCTTCTCCAGCCCCGGGATCCATGTGCGATAAAATCTCCTACGGGATCTGCCGTGTGTGTAGCTACATAGATGCGTGCATACACAGCGCGCGAGACGGTGAAGAATTATTTTTAGCCGCGCACGACAGGGGCTTGAGTGAACGAAGCACGCCCAAGCTTCGACGGGCCCGCGACGACAAACCGTCCAAATGCCTCTTGCTTGGACTCTGCAATCGTATTCCTCTCTCAGCGTAGTCCGGCACGCGCAAGAATAGCTACTCTCCCACTGACTCGCTCGTCCACAGCGAAGAATAGCGGATAAGCTACATACAGATGCACCGCGCCTAGCACCGGATACGATGCGCCAGCGTATTGGAGCTCTCCAGGTAGGATTCGCATCGTTCTATAGGTGTCGTCAGTCAGCGCTAGATGTTCCATGCATCTTCTACGCAGCCTTCGATGCACTCTCCTGCCCCCGCAGCCTCACCAGCCCATCATCTCTGGCGACCACGTCCTCTTTCCCCCCACAGGCAAGCCCACGTCCGGCCCGCCATCAGAGATTGGCTCGATGCAGGGCGTCCCCTCCCTTCCTTCCCCACCCCACACGCTCTGTGCAACGCATACCCCTCCATTATTCGCATTCGTATTCTCCGCCGCTAATCTCTCTATGCTTTGTCCGGCAAGAGGTGTCCTCCACACAATGCCGCAGCAAAGGGAAAAAAAAAAATAAGGAACGTCGCAAGTCCAATCAGGTCCAAGGCCATATCAGATGGGACAAACATAACGCACGTGTGAAGATGCTGCCACAGCACACGCCCGTGCTCATGCCCGTGCCCGTATGCCCGTGCCCCCGAACAGCCGGCAAGGGAGCAACAAAGCAGCCAAGCTTCCCTGACCCCGGCCACAGCCTTACACAGCGGACTGCCGTCTGTGCACCAGCACACGTACCCATCGGGGCAGTGGGCCAAATGGGGCTCGATGGCCTGGGCATAGGCCATGCTTGGGGGATGCTAGGTCCTGAAAGCCCCTCTAGAGGGGAGGCTAGGTAGACAGCCACTCGCTGTATGTACCAGAAAACGGATCAGAGAGATAGAGGCCTGTACTCGGTGTCGCTCCAGGGCGGCTCTAGTTTGAACGGTTGCACAGGACAGACGCGCACGTGGCGTGCTTGGGTCTGCTGTCCTTGTCCGTTAACGCTCTGCATGCACTGCCGTTTCCGTGCGACCCAGCTCGATTCGAGCACCTATCCCACCCACTCCGTCTATCGATTCTGAAAACGTACTTTTCGCCATGTTTCGACATTTGGGAGTAGCCATCCAACAACCATCGCTTTCCCCTTCATAAGCACAGAAACCCAAAACCCATAACCTGGAGATACGAACACCCTTTTGAAATTAGGCATCGAAAGCGGCAAGTGATAACCGTTGTCCACAGCACCACGTCCAGCCGTTTCCTCGTCCGACCTAGCCTCGCGGCCTGCACCCAGCATGCACGTCGTCGATCTGGCCCCCGTCCTACCGCTGTTCGAGGAGATTGTCTAGAGACAGTACCGAACAGAGGCGCCACGAGACGCGCCCACTTGGGGCATGGAGGGACGAGCAGGTTTGGGGGCTCCGACGAAGCGTCCGCTTCCCTCCTCCCCTTGGCCCCCCCGCTCATAATCCCAGGGCCAGCCTTCTCCGTAGCGTACCTTCCAGCTGGTCCATTGGCCGAGATGCCGCAGCCTGCTGGATATGCTGATGCCAGCAGCATCCCGACCGTCCAGGCGATCCCCTGCCTCGGGAGGAAAGGACTGCAAGACTTGCCTATTGTACTTGTCCCAGCGGTGGGCCCGAATTTGACAGGGGGGGAGGGAAAGAGGGGGGCTTGATGGAGTTGATAGTCATCGGCGGGCCTGGGGAATCCATCCTCCAGGTCAGAGCTTCCTGGGACACGGCATGACAGGACATGTGTGATTGGTTTGTTATTAGAGACTATGTAGGTTGGTTCGTGAATCTAGGTCGTAACAGGCGTTCGTTTCTAGAAGCTTTGATTGCGCTCGCACGCGTTGCCATTGCTGGACTCTTTTGGCTGCCCCGCCCAGCTCCCATGTTCCCGTTCCCTATCGAAGGGGGGGGCTCAAAGACCCAGCTTTCCCCATAACCTTGCCTCCCATACCACGCTGAAAGAACAAGACGATGCAAGTGAGGTGTGAAGAAAAAAAATAAATGGACTAAATGTCAACATTCCCGAACGCCTAGAGCGCCAGGCTAATCGAACAGAAAGCGTTAAGGTTATATGCAAGAAACGAAGATGACGTTTGCCCCCCCTTCCCCCGTACAGTAGAAGGTGTTTGCGTGTCTCAGCTACGGGGTTTCACTCTTTATTGCGATGCCCTTGTATTCGCCGTGTAATATCTCCAAAAGCTTCCGTAGCGTCTCCGAGTTGCTGCTCCGCCGCCTAAACTGCTTGCCGTCCTCGTCTTCGCCCTCGGCGTCGTCGTCCTGCGTGAGGAGCTCAATGGTTTTCCGGAGCTTTTCGTATGCGGCATTCAGTTCTGAGTGGGATGTTTCAAGCTTCGTGTACTTTTCCGTCAGGACGGCCAGCTGTGCCTCGAGATCGCGCGCGTGCTTCTCCTTGCGCTCGCGGAAAGCTCGCTGGGCTGCACGATTTTGGGCTCTCCTCCTCTGCGGACCTGTTAGTACGGAGCTGGTAGAAGGGGGGTTAAGGCGTGACTACTTACGCCGGATGTGGTGTGCGTGCGTTCTGTGGGCTGGGGAACTTGTTGCATCTGCGTATGTGGGAAGACGGGCTTGACGTGTGGCGGTGGGCGAGGGCTACAATATGGACTGTCATGATCCGAGCCAAACTCGGGCGGCGTCATGGGGATCGGGTAGCTGCTAAACTGCATTTGTTCGTTGGCGATTTGGGGATAGTATTCTTGGGGGAGAGGAGCAGGGAACTGGTCGTATGTTGAGGAGACCTGGGTTGAACATTAGCAACGGAGGTTGGGGAGCGGCCTTGGGTGCACACACAGGAGAGCCGCTGAGGCTGGGAACTTTTGAGAGATCTGGGGGCATGTCGAATATGGCGGTTTGATGTGGAGGCATGTAGTTGCCCTGGGACCACCAAGCATCAAAAGATTGGGAATCCATTTCTTGCAGTGCTATGTGGAGTGATGACGGGCGGGTTTGCGGTTGTGGGTGCAGCGAGTACTGGATGGCGCTAGACAAGGCTGGGGTTCTGAATTCCTAAGGTGGGTAGTTGGCTGAAGGGTTGATGATGATGATGCACGACAGTAGTGGGCGCGTGGGCGGGATTGGAGATGCTTATGTGGTAGAGATGAGCTTACACCATCGAGGGCAAGCTGAGGTCTTATAGAAGGGTGGCACTTGGAGGGTCGGAATTAAAGATGGAGCTGCTGAACATTTGGCACGGGCAGGGACGCACATGCCCGCGGACCCTGTCAAGGAGAGACAGGGCTGGTACGGCGGAGGCGTGCATGATGGCGTGGTCCCCAACTGCTCTTGCGGCATGCCAGTCCGACGAGGCCTGAGCGCCGGGAGCGGGCAAGCTTTTTGGTGTTGTTATTCTTGACTTGGAGTGGCCGGCGACGTTACACTAACGACAGGGGACTGCATGGAGGCGTGCGTTAAGCCTATTCGGGGTTTTGATAAATCATTGGTGGGATGTGTGACCCCCCGGCGCGCGCTGGGCGTCGAGGGCGTCGAGGGCAATAATGAACGGCGGCCCTGGGTTAGTCAGGACCCAGGTCGAGTTATGTCAGGTCGTCGTGCGCAGACGTGCAAACGGTGCCTGACGTAGCAGCAGCAGCATGCATGCATGCATTCGACCAGAGAGAGGAAGGGTGTCTATGCTGCAGAGAGACAGAGAGAAAGAGAGAGTATGTGTGTGTATGTGTGTGTGTGTGTGCGTGTGTGTGTGTGTGTGTGTGTGCGTGCGTGTGTGTGTGTGCGTGCGTGTATTCACCACCACCACGTCAGCGGCTCGTGCATCGGCGCCGTCGGCGACTGGGTGCTCTCTGCTCGCTCGGAACGAGGCCGCATCGCCCAGTTCCCAGTTCCGCATCTTGCGCGAGGGGATGGATGGATGGATGGGTGAACTGGCTGTTTGCGCTATCGCGGGAGCCACTCTGCTGCGCTCTACTGCGCTCTGCTGCGCTCTGCTGGGCCGAAGTTCGGGCTCGGTCGTAGGCGAGGGTGATGCGCACTAGCCGCGCAGAGCTGCACGCGTCCCAGCCCCGTCACCGACTTTTCAACGAAGCGAGCAAGTGGCTGCAACAGAAATAGGTCATGGCTGCCGTGCCCAGTGCTGGCACCCACGATATCGTAGCCAGGGCGATTGGTGGATATAGCCTCAGGACCCAGCAATTGCTGTTGGCATGTGGCTGTTGGGATGCGTGGGCAAAGGCTGCTGCAAAGCATACCGCAAAGGGTAGACCTCGCAGGGCCTCGCAGGACCTCGCAGGGTTCTGGTGCTTGCAGCTCTGTCGCGGTCGTGGTGGTGGCCCGGCGGTGGCCCGGCGGTGGTCCGCCCTGGTTGGCTGGCCTCTGCTGTGGCGGCGGTGGCGTTGCTCCACGTGACATGCCTGCCGAAATGCCGAACGATGGCCTCCAGGCTTCAACGCTTGTCCCCATGGACTCTAGACAGCTGGGGGTGGTGAGACTGCGTGAATCTTTACTCCAACCTCGACGCGAGACATGACAGGAGATTGCCTAGCACCCGTCCGCAGTCTGTGGTCCGGATCGGACGGCTGTCGGCCGCCTTTGTTGCGCCGCTCTATGCCCGGCACTGCTCCCACGACGACGACCAGCACCACCACCACCACCATCACAACACCACGCCATCACACAACATGGCGTTTACCATAGGCATGCCTGGTGAGAGTCGCCTCTCACATGACCAAACCGCTGGCCGGAAGCGGTAATTTCCAGGCTACCCACCCTGCACCTCGCCGAACCGACATACAGAAGACTCTTCTCGACCGCCTGTCGTTTGCAGAGCCGGTAAATCTTATCTTATCAAACTGCTCATTACGTTGCCGCCATGCCCGCGCCGACTGCAGCCTCCCCTACCGACCCTGGGCAACCATCAAGCCTTCGCCGCCAGGCCCCGCTGCTGACATATTCTCTGCTCCTGCAACGTAAACACCCATCCTAACCCTCGACCCAATTATGAGCCATGCTGTCTTCCGGCTAAACGTGCCACCACAAAAGCCGTCCTTTTCCAGCTAGCTCTACGGCTAGTCCAAGCGTACTGCACATCGACGGCTACAAAGGTAAGCACTCTAACTTGCGTCAACGCAAAAACGCGACGTCTAACTCAACAAGTCGAATGCTAAAGTCGAATCCCATGCGCCAGGCCATGGTTCGCAATCCCCCCCGCCAAACTTTTCTTCGCTTATCTCGAGAAGAGCGGAGCAAGCCTTCTTCCCCTACTGCCCCGGCCGTTGCGTGGCTACGCAGGTCCGCCTTGGACCTCAGCGATAGGCCCACGCCCGCATTATTAAGAGCCTAAAGTGTCCTAGCTTGCATTGTCGTGTACAGGTAGATCAGGGTCTACGAGATCTACCGCGCGTCAAGCAGAATCTATTGTATTGTGCTTTCCATCTTGGCATTTGTTACACGCGATTCTAGACTGGAGCAGCCCACGCCTATTGCACTGTGGATGGTCCCTTGGCAGGTAGCTACCTCGAGTCCGTACCAAAGCTCCTTTGTTAACCTTTTCCTCGCTGCGCTATCTTTAATCTGGCAAGTAATAATGTGTTTGTATGTTCCCGCTATCTTCCCATACGTTGGTAGCCCCCAAGTGATCCATGTTGGCTACTTAACCGGTGGCACTATCGCCCGTCCCTCTTAGATACTTAGACGCTTGCTCTACACGCTGAAGTCCTATTATCGTTCGGGTAGATAGACCCGGTCAGAGAAGCGGCTCGCAAGCACAAAAGCCGAACAGTCCCGGGTACCGAGTAAAGATCACCTAGACGCTACCGAGAGTATACTTCTGAAGTTATGTGGGCCCGAGTAAAGATCACCAGCAGATAACACGACACGAAATAAATCTTGCGACCTCCTAACGGCGTTTAGTATCTCGCCTACACCTTCACGGTTATCGTCGGCCATTACTAAGATAACTGCAGCAATGCCTATGGTGTTGGAAAACTGCTCATGACGCTTGAGAACAATATACCAGACTGTTCCTAACCTGACATTTCACAATTAACCCAGCCAGTCCTTCGCTACACCTTTTCTGGAATTTCGATCCTGGCTCACCCGAGCGGGGCCGATTCGCTTCCGACCTGGAACCCCAAGCTTACCGGCAGCGGGAATTATCCTTTATGTCGGAATGGGAGGTTTGGGAACGAATGTACGAGTACGTCATTGACCAGGCCACCATGATACCGCCACTACCACCACCATCTACGAGCTCGCAAAAGGCTCTCGAGCCACTAGGGGCTTTCAAGTATATCCCTACTAACCCGAGCGTTTGGCGTTGGGCATGCTGGAAAGACCATCTCAGGATATTCATCTCAGGATATTACTTTGTAGGCCATGACCGAAAAGAATCCCTACTGAAAAGTTTGGGGCAATCTCCACAACGGCTCCATCAACTCTGGGGATAAACCCGTTCATCTGGTGGGAGATGCAGCACAGATTCAGTCCGAAAATGCACGTGGAATTCTTGTTCCTGTCGATCAGGGTCTGCGCGGCTCACACAACCCTGCAATGGATCATCCCCGTTCGCAGACTCGCTCCGATGGGTGTTCCTGACTGTCGCAATCGGTGATTGCGCATAGGCCATGGCCCCGTCTCAGCACCGGTGTATGCAGGAGCGGTACCACATTTGACACCGAATTCTTACCTCTATGCATGATGACGTCTTCGGTTATCGTAGACGCTCGTAAACCGTTGCGAGAATATAACGGTAACCTTGATGACGTCACTAGCCTGCAACAACCATGTGCATTTCTCTCGAACGCCAAAAATCAGACCATCACTCCAACAGCGCCCTCGCACATGAGTATCTTCTCAACAATACCAATACTATATATATGTCGAAGAAAAGGTGCCAAAAAAGACTTAACCACGCCCGCATATCAGGACTAGCCCTGCTAGTAAAGTCTAAAAGCCTTACCGTATCGTGGTTGTAGGAACGGAATCCTTCCGCTTCGAATGACAGCCTGCGCTTCCCCCGAGTTTTCTTATTCTCTTATCAGAATGGTGATTTTTTTTTTTTTTTTTTTTTTTTTTTTTTTTTAAAACTCCCTTTT
>Ga0247757_10000052_pt1 | contig 85092 bp, 71 predicted proteins | sample UWRJL126311R4_FD_180929 | JGI IMG/M metagenome (GOLD analysis project Ga0247757, IMG submission 180929) | Plant litter microbial communities from Arlington Agricultural Research Station in Wisconsin, United States - UWRJ-L126-311R-4 | ecosystem: Environmental > Terrestrial > Plant litter >...
GATGATCCGTATTTCGCGCTGGTTGCCGGCGATGGTCGCGCGACTGCTCGGCTGTAGTTCCGCGGGAGACAGCCCTGATCCGTCGATGGGTTCGGTCAGCCTCGCGCTGCAGTCGAACGGCGTGGAGCTGACGACGTCACCTACACAATCACGGGCCACGACTCCACCAATTCTCCACGCGCTTCGCGTCCACCGCGGTCCATGCTCAGTGCATGGCGACGTCGTTGCTTGCTTGGGTCGTGGGTCGTAAAAAGAGCTTTGGATACGCGATCAACGGCTTGAGCACGCTGTATCGCCAGACCAACGCGCGGATTCATGCGCTCGCCACCTTGCTCGTGATCGCGCTCGGGGTCGCGCTCGAACTCAACTCGCTCGACTGGACCTTGGTCGCAATCGCCGCGACCGTCGTCTGGGTCGCCGAAGCGCTGAACACCGCGCTCGAGGCGCTCTCCGACGCGGCCGTTCCGGAACACAGCCCGCACATCGCGATCGCCAAAGACGTCGCGGCTGGTGCCGTGCTGCTCGCGTCCCTGGGGGCGGTCGCGGTCGGCGTATTGGTGTTCACCCCGCACCTGGTCGCTCGGCTCGGCTTCCGTTGGTAGCGGTCGGACCCAGGTTGGCTGGCGCTGGCGAGTATCCGCCGAGCCGAACCGAGTGTTCGGGCTGAGAGATACTGAAAATCGACCCTGCCCATGTCGATCGGCGGGCGCTTGGTTCGACGTATTGGTGAGCTGGAATGGCCGGCCTGAACTGAGACGGACGCGCGGCGGAGTAGCGCGCTCGTCCAGCCGATCATGCCGCTCGTACGGACTGTCACCTTAACAAAACTTAGCGGAACTGCCTCGGTTTCCGGCGCGTAAGCCCATCAAACGCGCAAACGAAGCAAAACATGGCCCGTCAAACAGATCCCTCGCTCTCTCACTACATCACTGCGGCCCACGCCTATCCCGAGCTTTCTCGTGAAGAGGAGCACGCGCTCACGGTCCGCTGGCTGACCCAAAAGGACGAAGTGGCCCGTGAAGAGCTAGTTCGTGCCCACCTCCGCTACGTGGTGTCCATTGCCTTCAAATACCACCGCTACGGCTTGCCACTGGCCGAGCTGGTCGCGGAGGGCAACTTCGGCCTCGTGCACGCCTTGCAAAAGTTCGACACCAGCCGTGGTACGCGCTTCGTCACGTATGCTTCCTATTGGATCCGCGCATACATCCTCAATTACGTGATCCGCTCGTGGAGCATGGTGGGCGGCGGCTCGGGCGCTTTGCGCTCCAAGATGTTCTTCAAGATCCGCCGCGAGCGCGTGCGCATCGCCAACCTCGTGGGGGATGGCGAGGAGGCAAACCAGCTGCTGGCCAAAGCCCTCGATCTACCCGAGGCCAAGGTCGCGGCCATGGTGCGCTCGTTGGACGCCCGCGATGTCTCGCTGGACGCGCCCGTCTACAGTGATTCCGCGACGACGCTGGCCGACACGCTGGTCGCGGCCGACTGGAACCAAGAAGAAGGCCTCGCTCACTCGGAGAGCGACGACTTCGCGCGTGAGGCAGTGAGCGAAGCGCTCGTCGGTCTCGATCAGCGCGAACGCTACATCGTCGAGAAACGCCTGATGGCCGACAACGAAGACGAGCTTTCGCTGGCCGAAATCGGACGCCAGCTGGGGGTTTCTCGCGAACGCGCCCGCCAACTCGAGGTGCGCGCCAAGAAAAAGCTGAAGAGCCGCATCACCGAGCTCTCGCGCGGCAACGGTTGGTTGGACGTTCACCACGCAGCCTGAGCGGTCTTCTCCCCTGTGCGCGGCTCAGCTCCGGCCGCGGGCGTGCAAGTACTCCATCAGTGAGTCTTGATCGTTCGCGGCCGCGAACGCGTCGCGCTCGTCGATCGCGCCTGCGCGACACAGCTCCGCGAGGCTGCGTTCCAGCAGCACCATGCCCTCCTTGCGGGAAGATTGCATGGCACTGACCAATTGCGGTGTCTTGCCTTCGCGGATCAGGTTGGCGACCGCCGAGTTTCGCCGCAGGACTTCGAGGGCGAGCGCTCGACCGCTGCCGCGCGCGTGCGGCAAGAGCCGCTGCGCAATGACGGCGCGTAGAGATTCGGAGAGTTGCACCCGGAGTTGCTGTTGGCGGCCGGCCGGGTACGCATCGATGATGCGATCGATCGCCGAACCCGCGCTGCGGCTGTGCAAGGTTGCGATCACCAAATGGCCGGTTTCGGCCGCCGTCAGCGCTAGGCTGATCGATTCCGCGTCGCGCATTTCGCCGATCAGCAGCACGTCCGGATCTTCACGCAAGGCGTCGCGCAGGCCGCTCACGAAATCAGGCACATCTAGGCCGATTTGGCGTTGGCGCACGATGCTGTTCGTGTCTCGCGTGTCGAACACGTACTCGACCGGATCTTCGAGCGTGAGCAGCATCACCGAGCGTTGACGGATCAGTTCTTGGCAGAGGGCGGCGGCGGTCGTGCTCTTGCCCGAGCCCGCGGGGCCGGTCAGGAGGACGAGCCCGTTGGGCAGAGCGGCCAGGTCTCGCAGCTCGTTCGGGAAACCGAGCGCCGACAAGCTGGGGATCGCGGGTGGCAGTAAGCGCACGGCCAACACGGGCAATCCGCCGGCAAAGAAGGTGTGCAACCGCAGCCGCCCCGCGCTCGGGCTATTCAGTGCCAGGTCGGCGCTCGATTGCGCGGTCGGGCCCGTGCTGGCGGCGCCGAGTAACTCGCGGATATCGTGCGCGCCCGCTTCGAGCAGGGACAACTTGCCGTCGACTCGAGCGAATGCCGCCTCGCCTTGACGCACGTGGAGATCACTCGCGCCCAACGCGGCCGCGCGTGCCAACAACGCTTCGAGTGGGGGGGTGACGGTTGGGGGGGCTTCGGGCAGGGCGGCAATTTTCGGTTGCTCGTTCGTGGCGGGAGCACTTGGGGCAATCGGGGCGTGGCGGGCGTTCGTCAATCGCACGTCAAAGCCGAGCTCACCCTTGGGGCGCGGTAAAAACTGCACTTGGTAGATGCCGAAGCTTTCCCCCGCGTCGTACGCGTACGCAAAGGGCTCGCCGCGCGCCAAGCTGGCCTCGGCTTCGGGAGACAACAGTGAACCGAGCATTTGGCGCAGCACGCGCTCGCCGGTCTCGGCCAAAGTCAGGTTCTTGGGCACTCCGCTCGTCAACACGAGGGGGGCTCGCTCCACCCCGAGCCGCAGCTCGTCGGCCTGTTGGGCGACGACCATTTTGAGCAAGCTGTGGATGGCGTTCATGGGCGAATCTTGGCGCAGCCGTGGCTTAACGGCGACTCTCGACGACGCGAGAACGCCCGGCGCGTCCGATTTCATTCCGTGGGCGGCTCGCGAGCGAGCCACGCCTCCAAGCGGAGTAACGGTGTGCCGGCCGCACGCGCCTCGCTGGCTTGGTGAACGAGGGCGGCCACCTTGCGCCGACGCAGGTCCGCGCGACCCCCAACGGCCGACCAAAGGGCATCCACCTCTAACGACGAAAGCAGCCGCCAATCGCCGAGCGCGAGGCCCGCGTCCGACAATGGCCCAATCCGAGCTCGATGTAGGTGCTCGAGGTGTAGATCGAGGAGGCGGCACATGTGTCGGATCTGCCGGTTGCGGCCTTGGGTGAGGGTGAGCTCGAGTTCGGTCGCGTACTCGCGCTGGGCAATGATGCGCGCGTGCTTGGCACGCAGCAGTTCACCCTGGTGCTCCACGCCTAGCGTGAACCGCGCGAGCCGCGGGTCGCCCGTTTCGAGCACGTCGTCCAGCCACAACCAATAGGTCTTGGTGGTTTCGTGATCGGGGCGCAGCACCGCGTTGGCGAGATCGCCGTCACTCGTGCACAGCAAGAGCCCGCTGGTTTCGCGATCGAGCCGCCCGACGGGGAAGCAACCCGCCGGCATGGCCCGCAAGTAGCCGGACAAGTCGCTCTTCCCGTTCGGATCGCGCGCGGTGCTGGTGACGAACTTGGGCTTGTTCAGCAGCGCGTACACCGGTGCCGCGGACGAAACGAGCGGCGCTCCGTCGAGCAAGGGCTGATCGTCCTCGAAGACCAGCGCTTCCAGCGGAAGGAGCCGTGGTTCTTCGCTCTCCGGCGTGCGCACGCGCAGCCGCCCTGCCGCCCAACAGGCGTCGACCCGCTGCAACGAGAGCGCGAGGCTCTCGGCGACCCGCTTACGCAAGCGCCGCGGCAGTGGTCGGTCCACGTTCATGCGGGGCACGCGAGTGACGTATCACCGGTGACCGTGCCCGCCACCGTGGAAACCGCCGTGGAAACCGCCGGCAGCGCGGCCGGCAAACCGCGGTGCATGCGCGACGCCCCCGCGGTAGCCATGAAATGCGTACGCGGAATGAAACCAAGGGTGCGCGTACCAGGCAAAGCCGACGCGACCGCGCACGCCCCAATAGGGCGCGGGCCCGAGCCCGAATACCCACGGCGAATCGACCCAGCGCCACCCGTACGCGGGGTAATAAGCGTACACGTACGCGACGTCGCTGTCGGGGCGAACATAGGTATACGGCTGACCGTACGGCATCCACAGCCAGCCGTATTGGTTGGTGTATACCCACTGCCCGTCGGGGGCCGGCGGGGATGCCGGATTCGTTGCGGTTGCGGGAGGTGGCGGCGCCGGGGGCGGCGCGACGGGCACCGATTCGGGCACTGCAGGCTCTTCAGCTTGCGACAACGCGGAGTTGCACAAAAGTGAGATGGCAACGGGTACGAACATCAGCTTGGTCATGACTGGTCCCTCACACTTTCTGCGTGCTCGGCGTTGACGGCCAACGGAGGGCGATTGCGGCTGGTCGCAAGCGGCAAAAGCACCGTGAAGCACGCTCCCTTGCCTTTGACGCTACTGACTTCGATGCTCCCGCCGTGGTCTTGAACGATGCCGTAACTGACCGATAGCCCGAGCCCCGTGCCCTCACCGACGCCCTTGGTGGTGAAGAACGGGTCGAACACGTGTTCGATGTCTCGCTCGTCGATGCCCGGACCGTCGTCTTGGACGATCACGCACGCGAACGGGCGAAAGCTGGCGCCGGCCGTGGCGCGCGCTTCGACGCTGACGCGCACGCGCGCGCTGCCTCCGTGGGACATCGCTTGCACGGCGTTCATCAACAGGTTCGATACCACCTGCTCGAGCTCCGCCGGATTGACGATCACTGGTACAGCGCGATCGAGCGGCTCGACCAGCAGTCGACACGCGTGCCGCTTGGCTAGCGGGAGCAGCAACTCCACCGCGTGAGCCACGATCTCGTTCAGGTCGAAGCTGACGCGCGAAGCGCCGCCGCGCCGGCCAAAATCGAGCAAATGCCGGATGATGACCGTGATGCGCTTGGTCTGCTCCAAAATCGTGGCCGAATATTTGAGGATGTTGGCCGGGCTCGGCTCGCCGGCTTGGAGCATCTCGGCGCTGCCCGAGATCACGTTCAGCGGCGTGCCGAGCTCGTGCGCGACGCCCGCGGCGAGCTTTCCGATCACGTTGAGCCGCTCGGAGTGCCGCAATTGCTCCACCGCTAACTCACGACCGCTGCGCTCGCGCTCCACATAAGCGTGGAGCACGGTCAACACCCAGACCACGAGCAGCATGATGCTCAGGCTGGCGAACTGATTCCAAATCAGCTGTGCCGCACGCGCGCTGCCGTGCACGCTGCCGAACTCGGTCAACGTAGCGCAGCAGGTCGCAACCGCCGCCAAAAAGAAGCCAAAATTACGTCCGCGTAGCCAAGTGCCGAAGGCCAGCGGAAACAAGTAGAGCAGCGTGAACGTGGTCTCGACGCCCGTCGCGTAGTCACCCGCGCCGACCAAGAGCGTCGCGCCGAGGGTCAGCGGAACCACCGCGTGCTCCTCGACCGCGCGGTTCATGAAGCGCTCCACCGCCGCGCTCAGCCGCTGAGCGTAGCGCGCGTTCACACGGTTCGGGATGGAAGCCATCGCCTTTGCCACGAAGGAATGCATCGATCGTACCGACACGAATCGGCGCGTTAACGCGCGCCCGCCCCAAAATCCGTCGGGTCATTCCGACCCAACGGGGAGAAACCACCCATTCCGCATTCTCCACGGCGCGGGAATATCGTCGATTTTTAGCGCCAACCGAGCGCGGCACGCGGCATGCACCGGGCTCGCATTCATGAACGCAGCGGAAGAGATCTGGAGCGAAGACCAGCCTCCCAGCTGGCCCCAGGGCGAGCACCCGAAGCGCGTGCTCGTGGCCGAAGACGACGCGGCCATGCGCGATCTTTTGCTGCTCGTGCTGTGCGAACGCGGCCACGCGGTGGAGTGTGTGAGCAGCGGCTCACAGATGATCAGCCGACTCACCGCCCGCCGCCCGGACGGCTCGCTCGCGGAGCGGTTCGATCTGATCGTCACCGATGTGCGTATGCCCGGCGCTTCCGGGCTCGATGCGATCGATCAGCTACGTCGCGCCGGCGGCACGACTCCGGTGATCGCGGTCACCGCGTTTCCGCACGATTCGACGCGCAATCGCGCGGAGCGGCTGGAGATTCAACTCTTGGCCAAGCCCTTCGATCTCGACGCGCTGCGAGCCGCCGTCGAGGCCATCCTCCGCCCCCAACGCGGGGCCCGGCCCGCGGAGCCGCAGCCATGAGCAGCTCGCTCCACGGCTTGCCCGTAGGTCGGCGCGTCCTCTTGGCCGAAGATGATCGAGCCATGCGCGAGATCTTGGCCATGGTGCTGAGCGAGGCCGGCTACCAAGTCGCGACCGTCGCGGATGGCGCGGAGCTGCGCCGTTTGCTGCGCGAAGCGCGCTTCGAGCTCGTGGTCACGGACGTGAACATGCCGGGCGGTTCGGGCCTCGATGTGATCGAGTTGCTTCGCCAAAACGGCGACACCACCCCCGTGATCGTCGTCACTGCGTTCCCCCAAGCGGAGATCCGCAAGCGGGCCCAAGCGCTCGGGCTACGGCTGCTCGCCAAGCCCTTCGAACTCGAGACCTTGCGTGCCGCCGTCGATTGGGCCATCCGCGTCAATGCACCGCATCAGCGCCGCTTGTCCTGGTCGCAATAGTCGCGCGCGCCGTGCTAGCGTGGTGCGCCTTGGAACGCGAAAACACCACGAAATCATGTTGGGCGAGCGCCGTGTCGGCGTGCGGTGAAGCCCCCGCCGAGGGCGCGGGCACGCTGTGCGCCACGCACCGCGCCGAGTTGGCGCCGCTCGATTGTGCGCTGCTCGATTTGGACAACGCCATGCGTGAGGTTCAACGCCTGCGCGAGGTGCGCAAGGGCTTGAACCACGCGTGGACCCCCGTGCGCCTGACCGTCGACGGCGTGAGCATCGAACGCGCGGCGTTGAGACTCGCCCTCGACCACGCGGCCTCTCGCGCGCTCGAAGATTGGGCGCCCCCCGATTGGCTGCCCGCCGCCGTGTTCGGCCAGCGCGAGTTACCCGACGGCTGCGGCGTCGCGCTCGCAGTGCGCGTGGGCGACTCGATTTTCGATTCGGACCGCATCGGCATCACGCTCGCCAAGTCGGATCGCACCGGCCGCTACGAGTGCGTGGTGCTTCAACTGCGTGAACAGTGGAAGCTGCTCTGCACCTGGGACAAACCGATCGCCGCCCTCGGCACGCTGCACTTCGGCAAGCACCGCTACGAAGCGGGTGAAGACACGCTGCTCCATCCCCGCCGCGTCAGCTACCGCAATGGCGATGAAGACTTGGCGCTGTCACTCGACTTCGATTGGTCCGGCCACTGGTCTCCGAAAAAACATCCGAACGTCGCGAAACTACGAAAGTAACGCTTCTGTTGGGGTGATGGGTCACGCGCCCCGTCGCGCCCTGGCCCAGCTTCGGCGCCCCACCGGCTGAGCTTCGTTCGCCGAGGCCGGAGCTCGCATCGGCAAGCGCCGGAGCTGATCTAAGCCAACTCCGCGGTGGAGCGCTGCTTGCGTACGGCGTCTCGGTCGTCGCGCTCGGAGCTTTGAGCCGTGACGCGCGCTGCGCGCCCGCTACCCAAACTCCAATCGAACTAGGGGAAACTCGAACGAGGGCACTGTTGCATTTTGCAAATCCGTCGGATTTTGCGGCGCGAATACGGGGCGATCGCGGTCGATGACGTCGCCTTGGCGCCGGTGCGGGCTGCCATTCGCGCTATCATGGCTGGTCGAAGCTCAATCCGCTCAAGGAGGCGATCAGTGACTCGTGCCGGTGTGCTGGTCGTGGACGACGACCCTCTCAGCTTGGAAATGTTGGACGAAGGGCTCAGCCTGCGTGGCTTTTCGGTCACGACGCAGCCATCGATCGAGCCGGCGTTGGCGCGGATTCGTGAAGACGAATCGCTGTCGGTGGTGCTGACTGATCTGCGGCTCGCCGCCGAGAACGGCTTGGATCTGTGCCGCGCCGTGCATGAAATTCGACCGATGTTGCCGGTGATCGTGATTACGGCATTCGGTAGCATTCGCACCGCGATGGATGCCATGCACGCGGGGGCCTACGATTTCATCACCAAGCCGTTCGACTTGGAGGTAATCGCGGTTTCGCTCGATCGCGCGGCCAAGCACAATGAGCTGAACTCCGAACTCGAGCGGTTGCGGCGCGTGATCGTGCCCGAACAGGGGCTGTCGGGGTTGATCGGCGCGAGTCCGTCGATGCGTCGCGCGTTCGAGCTGATTCAGCTCGCGGCCGATTCGGACGCGACGGTGCTGATCACGGGTGAGAGTGGCACGGGCAAAGAGCTCGCCGCCAAGGCATTGCATGATTTGAGTGACCGGCGCGCGCGTCCGTTCGTGGCCATCAATTGCGCGGCCATCCCCGAGAGCTTACTGGAGAGCGAGCTGTTCGGCCACGTGCGTGGCGCGTTCACCGACGCGCGTGCCGACCGCCCCGGTCTGTTTCTGAAAGCCGGGCCGGGGACGCTGTTTTTGGACGAGATCGGCGACTTGCCGCAAGCGGTGCAGGTGAAGCTGCTGCGCGCGTTGCAAGAGCGCAGCGTGCGTCCCGTGGGCAGCGATCAAGACGTGCCGTTCGAAGCGCGAATCGTCGCCGCCACGCATCGAGATTTGGAGAGCGCGGTGGCGGGCGGCCGCTTCCGCCAAGATCTGTACTATCGCATCAACGTGATCGAGATCCCGCTGCCGCCGTTGCGCACACGCGGCAGTGACGTGCTGCTCTTGGCTCAGCACTTCTTGACCCGGTTCTTGGCGCGCCGAGGCCGCGGTGAGGTCAAGCTGTCGTCGGCGGCGGCCGAACTGCTGCTGCGCTACGATTGGCCGGGCAACGTGCGCGAGCTCGAGAACATCGTCGAGCGCGCGTTGGCCTTGTCGCGCTCGACCGAGATCACGAAAGAAGATTTGCCGGAGCGTGTTCGCAAGGCGAGTGAAGGCCGCGTGATCATCGCGGCCGACGAACCGAACGATCTGGTCCCGCTCGAGGAGGTCGAACGCCGCTACATTCTGCGCGTGATGGAGGCCGTGTCCGGCAACAAATCCTTGGCGGCCGACATCCTCGGGCTCGATCGCAGCACGCTGTATCGAAAGCTGGAGCGCTTCGCGGGCGTCTCGAAGACCAAGGCCAACCCCGAGAAGGCATGAGGCTCACTTGGAAGCTCACGCTGGCCATCGCACTCGGCATCGTGCTGGTGCTCACGCTGAGCGCGTGGGTGCGCATTCGAGCTGACGCAGACGCTTATCATCGCGACACGCTGCGCGATCACTACGTCGTCGGCCGCGGGCTCGCCACCGCCGTCGAGCTGCTCTGGGCGAGGGAAGGAGAGGAGCGCGCGCTGGAACTCGTGCGCTTGGTCAACGATCGCGAGAATCGCGTCGGCATTCGTTGGGTTTGGCCCGACGAGGAGAGCGGGCCGAGCGCGCCTCGATCGCGCGCGAGCTTACCACGACCGAAGGAAGCGGTGCGTTCGAGCGTCGTACGGCTCGAGGGCGAAGCCGGCTTCATCGTGACGTACGTGCCCGTGCACTTGCCCGGAGGGCGCGATGGCGCGATCGAGCTCGCCGAGTCATCCGCCGATGAGCGCGAATTGGTGCGGGGCGCGATGTTGCGTTCGGCGGGCACCACGCTGCTCCTGATCGTGATTTGTTCTTCGTTGATCTTGCTGTTCGGCGTGGTGTTCGTGGCGCGCCCCATGAAGTTGCTGGTGCGCAAGGCGGACGCGATCGGCGTGGGCGACCTGGACTCGCCCTTGGTCGTCACGCAAAAGGACGAGATTTACGATCTGGCCGCCGCCATGAATACGATGTGCGAGCGCTTGAAGGACGCGCGCGACGAAACCAAGCGCCAAGCCGAAGCCAAAGACTTGGCCGTCGAGCAACTGCGGCACGCGGACCGCTTGCGCACGATCGGTGAGCTTTCGACCGGGTTGGCGCACGAACTCGGCGCACCGCTGAACGTCGTACGCGTGCGCGCCGCCATGATTGGCAGCGGCGAGGTGGCGGAGAGCCGCATGCGCGAGCTCGGCACACTGATCGTCGACCAAGCCGACCGAGTATCGACCATCATCCGCCAGCTGCTGGATTTTGCGCGACGCGAGGCGCCGCAGCGCCGTCTGATCGACTTGCGATCCGTGTTGCGGGATGCCGTGCTGCTGGTGTCGCCGCTCGCGGAGAGTACGGGCGTGACTCTGAAAATCGGCGAAAGTGAGCGCGTCTCGGCGCTCGTCGATCCGTCGCAGCTACAGCAAGCCGTGGCCAACATTTTGCTGAACGCGATCCACGCCAGCGCGCGCGGCGGCATCGTGAGCGCTCAGGTGCGCGCGGAGCCCGCGCCGCTGATCGAAGTGGCTGACGCGGGCAACGGCATCGCGCCTGAACATTTGCCGCGCATTTTCGAGCCTTTCTTCACCACCCGCGCCGCCGGGGTAGGCACGGGTCTGGGCTTGTCGGTGACTCTGGGCATCATCCAAGAACACGGCGGCTCCGTCCGAGTGCAAAGCACCGTCGGCGTCGGCACGACCTTCACGATCGATCTGTTGTCGCCCGATGCGTCGCAGTCTTCGACGGCGTTGGATTTTGCGGCAGCGCCTGCTTCATCGCGCAGCTAGTTCGCTCGCTCGAACGCAGTTTGTGACGGAAGAGCGGCGATGTTGCGGCTGGCACGCCCCATGCTCTCCGACGTCTAGCAACCATGATCAGCAGTCGTTTTTGGTTCGGTGCGCTTGGCGCGATCGCTCTCGCTACTTCCGCGGTGTGGGCCTCGAACCGGAGTGCGACCGGGCCCACTCGGCTGCCGGCGTTGAGCGCCCAGGTGATCGAGGCCAAGGCCCTGCGTTGGCAATCGTTGCAGGTCGAAACGGCGGAATCCGCGCCGCCGCTCTGGAGTGATGCGTTTGCGGGTGTACTCAAACTCGACGAAGGCAAAGTCGCGCGCGTCGGAGCCCCGCTGTCCGGGCGCGTGGTGCACGTGTACGCGGAGGTCGGGTATGTGGTGAAGAAGGGTGATCCGCTATTCTCGGTCGCTAGCCCCGACGTCGGGAGCTTGTCGGCCGAGCGGCGTCAGGCGGCGATCGCGTTGGAGTCGGCCGAGAACGCCCTCGCCCGTGTCGAGGCGTTGGTCTCGGCCCGCGCGCTGCCGGAGCGCGAGCTGGCCGACGCGCACTCGCGACGGAAGCAAGCCGAGCTGTCGGTACAAGTCGCGCGCGTCAAGCAAAACAGCTTGAACATCCACCTCGACTCGCAGACGCAGTTTACCGTACGCGCGCCGCGCTCGGGACGCATCGTCGAGAAGCGCTTGCAGGTCGGACAACAGCTCACGGCGCGCGGCGAGCACACGCTGCTCACGATTGCCGATCTGTCCTCACTCTGGCTGAACACGGATTTGTTCGAGGCCGATTTACGCGGCATCGCCCGCGGGGCCGAGGTCAAAGTCACGCTGCCCGCGTTGCCGGATCTGATCATCCACGGCGAAGTCGACGCCATCTCGGCGCTGGTCGATCCCGAGCGACGCAGCGTGCCGGTGCGCGTTCGCTTGGACAACGCGGACGGCAAACTGAAGGTGAATATGTTCGCCCAAGCGCGCTTCCACACCACACCGCCGCCGGGCACCGTGAGCGTGGGGGCGGGCGCGGTCCGAAGCGACGGCAGTCGCGAGTACGTGTACGTACGCACGGGCGACGGAGAGTTCGAGCGCCGCTGGGTGACGTCAGGCTCGGTCGTTGCCGGGCGCGCGCTGATTCACGAAGGTGTTGCGCCAGGCGACGAGGTCGCGGTGCGCGGGATGGCCCTGCTCGACAATCGCTTGGCCATGCTGCCCTGAATGAGCCTCACAGCTCGATCTGCGATCCAATCTCCATCACCCGGCTCGGCGGGATGCCGAAGAACGCGGTCGCCGGTTCGGCGTTGCGCGTCAGGAACGCGAACAGGCGCTCGCGCCACAGTGTCATCTCGGAGTGCTTGGTCGCGAGCACGGTCTCGCGCCCGAGGAAAAATGTAACGAATTCGAGCGAATAGCTGTTGAATTCGGTGCGCTTCAAGAGCTCCGGCACGTTCGGCGTTTCCATGAAGCCGTAGCGCGCGACCGCGCGCCAAAAGCCGTGCGATAGCTCTTGGATCTGCACGCGCTCGGCGTCGGCGATGCGCGATACCTTCTCGGTTACGATCGTGAGCAACAGCACCCGCTCATGGACCGCGCGCATGTGCAAGAAGCCCTGCAATAGCGCGGGCGGCGTACCGACGGCGCTGCCGGTCAAGTAAACCGCCGTGCCGGGCACGCGTGCGGGGCGTTCGACGCGCATCAGTTCGTATAGATCTTCGAGCGGCACCATGCTGTCTTGGACTTTTTTGAACAGCAATTGGCGACCACGGCGCCAGGTCGTGAAGATGATGTACATGATCGCGCCGACGGTGAGCGGGAACCAACCGCCGTGGGCCACCTTGGTCAAATTGGAGCTGAGGAAGGTGAGCTCGAGGCACAGCAGGGGAATGGTCACGGCCAGCGCCGGGAGCCGGCCCCAATGCCACTGCACGCGTGCAACCACGTACGCGAGCAGCGTCGTGATCGTCATGTCGAGCGTGACGGCCACGCCGTACGCGGCGGCGAGCCCGCTCGAACTGCCGAAGCCCCAGACCGCGAGCACCGCCGCGATCATCAACAGCCAATTGACAATCGGCACGTAAATCTGGCCGATCTGATGAGCCGAGGTGTGTTGAATGCGCACGCGCGGCAAAAAGCCGAGCATCAATGCCTGACGCGTGACGGAGAACGCGCCCGAGATCAGCGCTTGTGAAGCGATGATCGTCGCCAACGTGGAAAGCACGACGATCGGGTACAGACCCCACGACGGAACCATCTTGTAGAAGGGACTCGAAATCGCTTCCGGATCTCCGAGTAGCAGCGCTCCTTGTCCGAAGTAGTTCAAGAGCAATCCGGGCAGAGCCACGGTGAACCAAGCCGTACGAATGGGCCGCGCGCCGAAGTGACCCATGTCCGCGTACAGCGCCTCGCCGCCGGTCACGACCAGGAACACGGAGCCGAGCACCAGAAACCCGAGGTGCCCGTTGCGCACGAAGAAGTTCACCGCGTGCACCGGGTTGACCGCGGACACGATGTTCGGGTGATGGACGATATTGGCGATTCCCAGCGCGGCGAGCGTGAGGAACCAGAGCAGCATCACCGGGCCGAAAACCGCGCCCACGCTGCCCGTGCCCCGGCTTTGAGCGGAAAAAAGCAGCACCAAAATGATGCTGGCCAGCGGCAAAATCAGCGGCTCGAACGCGGGCGTCGCGATCTTCAAACCCTCGATCGCGCTGAGCACGGAGATGGCGGGAGTGATGATGCCGTCCCCGAACAGCAGCGACGCGCCGAACAAGCCGAAGGCGAGCGCCAGCGCGTGCGCCTTAGGCCGCAGCTTTTTGGTCGTCGCCAGCGCGGTCAGCGCCAGGATGCCGCCTTCGCCCTGATTGTCGGCCTTCAGCACGTAAGCCACGTACTTGAGCGAGATCACGGCCATCAACGCCCAGAAAATCAAGGACACGATGCCGAACACATTCTCGGGCGCGCTCGACACGCCGTGGGCTCGACTCAGGCATTCGCGCACGGCGTACAGCGGGCTCGTGCCGATGTCGCCGAACACGACGCCGAGGGAGGCGAGCGCCAGCGTGAACAACTGTCGACCCTCTGCGCGTCCACCGTGGCCGCCGTCGATTGTCGGAGCTACTACGTTCGCAGCCGGGGCGTCGCTCATCGAGCTCTGCTCTATCGCACCCCGGCGGTCGTGAACATCCCCAGCGCCCGATTCGGTCGGATTGATAGCGCGCGGGCACCGATGTCACGGCATTTTGCTCGAACCGGACGGTCTTTGATGGTCACACCGGGCGGCGCAGATGCGCTACACCTGCCGAGTCAATGACCATCGCCGTCGTCGCAGAGAAGCCCTCCGTCGGGCGCGATCTGGCGCAGGCGCTCGGCGCGACGAAGCGGGGCGAGGGCACGCTTTCGGGCAACGGCTACGTCGTGACCTGGGCGATCGGCCACCTCGTGGGGTTGGCAGAGCCGGAGGGCATTCATCCCGAGTGGAAGCGCTGGCGGCGTGAGGACTTGCCCATGCTGCCGGAGCGCTGGCCGCTCAACGTGTTCCCGGCCACGCGCCCGCAGTTCGAGATCGTGCGCAAAGTGATCAACGCGCCCGACGTAGAGTCCGTGATTTGCGCCACCGATGCCGGCCGCGAGGGCGAGCTGATCTTCCGCTTCATCTACGAAGCGGCGGGGTGTCGTCGCCCGGTGCAACGGCTTTGGATCTCCTCACTGACCGAGGGGGCCATTCGCGAGGGCTTGCGCCGCTTGCGCCCCGCGCGCGAATTCGACGCGCTGGCGAGCGCCGCGCTCGGGCGGAGCCGCGCTGACTGGCTCGTGGGCATGAATTTGTCGCGCGCCTACGGCCTTGCGCTGGACGCGCCGTTGTCGGTGGGCCGCGTGCAAACCCCCACGCTCGCGATGCTGGTCGAACGCGAGCTTGCCATTCGTGATTTCGTCCCCGAAGACTACTTGGAGGTCGTCGCCACGTTTTCCCCAGACGAAGGCCAATCGTACCGTGGAACGTGGTTCAAACCCGACAAGGGCATCGAGCACCCCCAGCGTTTGCCCGCTTCCGGTGAAGAAGCCCAACGAGTCGTGGACCGCGCGCTGTCCGGACGGGCGCGTATTGCCAGCGTGCATTCGCAGACGAAGAAGCTGCCGCCACCGCTGCTCTATGATCTGACCGAGCTGCAGCGGCACGCCAATCGCTTGTACGGCTTTTCGGCGCAGCGCACGCTCGACGCCGCGCAGGCCCTGTATGAGAAGCACAAGCTCATCAGCTACCCGCGCACGGATAGCCGCCACTTGTCGGCCGAGGCCGCAAGCACGCTGCCGGAGATCGTGAAGGCAATCGCGGAGCCGTATCGAGCGCGGTTGGCCGCCGGTACCGGGCAGCGCCCGCTGTCGAAGCGTTTCGTCGACGACGCCCAAGTGCGCGATCATCACGCGATCATTCCAACCGCCGTCTCCGCCGCGGGCAGCGCGCTCGGTGCGGACGAGCGCAAGCTGTACGAACTCGTGTGTCGTCGCTTGCTACAAGCCTGGCATCGAGATTTCGTTTGGGCCGCGACGGAAGTAATCACCGAGGTGCACCCGCGCGTTGCCCTGGGCGAAGCGGTCGACAGCTATCGCAGTCTGGGCACCGCGATCGAAGATCAAGGCTGGAAGGTCCTGGATCTGGGAGAGCTGAAGCCGCCGCGGGAGAAGAACGCTCGCAGCCACGACGCAAAACCGGGCGAGCGTGACGCGAACGAGAGCGTACTCCCTCCGGGCTTGGAGCGTGGCCAAACGCCGCGCGTGCTGGATGCCAAAGCACTGCCCAAGACCACGCGTCCACCGCCCCCGTTGAACGACGCAACGTTGCTGACGGCCATGGAGACCGCGGGCAAAACCGTGGACGAAAAGGAGCTGTCCGAAGCGATGAAAGACAGCGGCCTCGGCACTCCCGCCACCCGCGCGAACATCATCGAAACCCTGATTTTGCGTGGCTATGTGGTGCGCGACGGAAAAGCGCTGCACGCGACCGAGCGCGGCATCGGTTTGATCGGCTTGGTCGATGCTGAAGTGAAGAGCGCGGCGATGACCGGCGCGTGGGAGGCGCGCCTGCAGGCCATCGCCCGCGGGCAAGGCGCTTTGCCGCAATTTCTCGAGCAAATCTCGGCCTACGTGACGGAAGTCGTGGCGCGCGTCCCGCGCTTCTTACCGCCACTCGCGGGAGACTCGGGCGCCGGCGCGAAGAAGCAGGAGCACGCGCGGTCGTCGCGTGCTTCGGCGGCGCCCGCGCGCTCTTCGGCGGCGCCCGCGCGCTCGCCGGCGGCGCCCGCGCGCTCGCCGGCGAGCACTGAGCCGGGTCCGATTCGATTCCCCGCGCCGATCACGACGAATGCCGCTCCGCGGCCCGCGCCGCGCGCACCCGCGGCCGCGTCTTCGTCCGAGCTCCAGACGCTGCTTCGTGAGCGCTTCGGCTTCGATTCGTTTCGCCCGCACCAGCAGGCGGTGTGTGAAGCCGCCGCGGCGGGTGAAGACGTGTTGCTGGTCATGCCCACCGGCGCTGGAAAGTCGCTGTGCTATCAGCTGCCCGGCCTGGCGCGCGGTGGCACGACGCTGGTCGTGAGTCCGCTCATTGCGCTGATGGAAGATCAAGTCACGCGCTTACAGTCGCTCGGGCTACGCGCGGAGCGCATTCACTCGGGTCGGCCACGCTTGGAGTCGCGCAAAGTGTGTGCGGACTATCTGGCGGGCGAGCTCGATTACCTGTTCATCGCGCCTGAACGGCTGGGGGTTGCGGGCTTCCCCGAATTGCTCGCTCGCCGCCCCCTGGGCTTGATTGCGATCGACGAAGCGCACTGCATCTCTCAGTGGGGGCATGATTTCAGGCCCGATTACCGCTTACTCGGACAGCGCCTCCCGCAGCTGCGGCCCGCACCCGTGGTCGCCCTCACGGCCACCGCGACGCCCATCGTGCAGCAAGACATCGTTGCGCAACTCGGTTTGGGCGGACGTGCGCGCCAATTCATCCACGGCTTTCGGCGTCACAACTTGGCCCTCGAGGCGCTGGAAGTGCCGCCCAAAGATCGACCGGGGCGCGCGCTGCAGTGGTTGGCAGGCGAGGGTCGACTGCCCGCGATCGTGTACGCCCCCACGCGCAAAGCGGCGGAGACGGTCGCGGCCGTGCTTTCGTCCGCACACCGCGCCAAGGCGTACCACGCGGGGATGCCCGCCGAAGTGCGCGAGCTCGTGCAAGCCGATTTTCTCGCGGGCAAGCTGGACGTCGTGGTGGCCACCGTTGCGTTCGGCATGGGCGTGGACAAGGCCGACATCCGCACGGTGCTTCACCTCGCGCTACCGGGCAGCGTCGAGTCTTACTACCAAGAGATTGGCCGTGCGGGTCGCGATGGTAAAGCCTCTCGGACCGTGCTCATGCATCACTTTGCGGATCGCAAGACGCACGATTTCTTCTTGCAGCGCGATTACCCGGACGTCGCGGTGCTCGAGAAGCTGTTCAAGTCACTCAAATCGACGCCGGTCACCGCGCAGACCCTGCGCAAGAAGACGCGGGTCACGAAGCTCGGTTTCGAAAAAGCCCTGGAAAAGCTAGCAATCCATGGCGGCGTGGCCGGCGGGGACGAGCAGCTGGTGCGCGGACATGACGAGTGGCGTGTTCCCTACGCAGCGCAACGCGCGCTGCGCAGCGAACAACTCGAGCTCGTCGCTCGGTTCGCTCAGGGCCGGCAGTGTCGCATGATTGCGCTCGTTCGCCATTTTGGCGACAGCGAGGATTCCGGACGGCCGTGCGGCAACTGTGACGTGTGCGCGCCCGCCGCCTGCATCGGCGCGAACTCACTCGGGCCGCCGCCCAAAGTGAGCGTCAAAATCGCCAAGGGCGGCCGCAAATTCGGCAAACGCGCGCGCAAAGCCACGCGCACCCCGGCGGTGCCATTGCCTTCCACGGGCGCGAGCGCGGGTTTGGTTGCGTCACTGCGTGCGTGGCGCCTGATAGAAGCGAAGAAAAAACGAGTGCCCGCGTTTCGCATTTTGACCAACCGCGCCCTGGTGGCCATTGCCGCCGCCTGCCCGAAAAGTACCGAGGCTTTGCGCAATGTTAGCGGGCTGGGGCCGAAGCTATTGCAGACGTATAGCGAGCAGTTGGTACGCCTGTGCGCGCGCGGATGAGCTTGCGCAGCTCGCGCGGTTGAGGTTTTGATTGCGTGGGGCATGCCGCCACATCCACTCTCGAAGCAGCGCGCCGAGGCGGTCACTCGACGCAGCACGCTGGCCGACGGTTCGCTGTGCTTTCGCACCAGTAAGTTCACGCAGGTCGTGACCCCGCTCGCGTTGGGCTGCGTGCTCGTCACCGGCGTTGGCTATAACAGTGGTGAGTGCGCGCCGTTGATCACCGCTGAGCTCGCGCGCGCCATCCCGGCCGGCGGCAAACTCAGCACCTTCGTCGACTTGTCGGGGCAGACGGGACAGGCGAGTATCGCTCGCGAGTGGTGGGCGGACTGGGTGAAGCAGAACCGCGCGCAGCTCGAAACGACTCACATGCTCGTCCGCAGTCGCATGATGGACATGGCCATTTCGGTGCTGGTGATGATCATCGGCAGCGAAATGGTGCGAACCCACTCCAATTCCGCGACCTTTCAAAGGGCGATCAGCGAGCGCCTGAGCGGCTTCAAAGCCCTGCCGACTTTTCCAGACCTGCCCCCGCTGCTCGAGTAAGCTAGACGGATGAAGTCACTCCAGGAGCGGCTCCTGGAAGTAGCGCAAGTGGGTCAGATCACGTGGATCGGCGTCAGGAGCGAACACGGAGCCGCCATCACCGAACTCAGCGAGGTCGAGGCCATCGAGCAGCGCGGGCTCCGCGGTGACGTTGCCGCTCTAGCTCGGGTGGGAGGAACCAGGCAGGTGTCTTTGGTTCAAGCCGAGCACCTCCCCGTGTTGTCGTCGTTCCTCGGTGCGCCCGTAAACCCCGTGCAGCTGAGGCGAAATCTGTTGGTCAGCGGCATCAACCTCGTCGCCTTATCGAAGCTCGAGTTTTGCATCGGAGCCGATGTGGTGTTGCAAGGGACGGGCGCGTGCGCGCCGTGCTCGAAAATGGACGAGACCCTCGGCAATGGCGGTTTTCAAGCCATGCGCGGCCACGGCGGCATCATCGCGCGCATCGTTCGTGGCGGGCTGATTCATCTTGGCGATCTAGTCAGAGTCGAGTCGAGTTCGCACTGAAGGCGCATGAAGGTCTTGCGCCTCGCAAGCCCTACACGCGTCCACCTGCACATGCGTATGCACGGCGCGAGGCGTGAGGCGTGACCGCTCAGCCGGACGACGGCGCCCGCCATGAGCGCGTCGTGCGCACGAAGCGCGAACGCGCGAACGCGCGAACGCGCGAACGCGCGAACGCAACGGAGTGCGAGGCGTTGCGAGGGATGAGATTTGCCGTTGCGATTTCGCACCTTGCCGTGAAAGAGTATGAAGTTATTCACGAACACAGTCGTTGTTGAGGCGCGTGCGTTCGGCGAAATGCCCAGAGGGAATCAGATGCGATCTTGTCGGTTGAAGGCGTGCATTCGCGGAGCGAGCGCGCTGGGCTTGTTGGCAATCACTAGCGCCGCGCATGCCGAAGGTTTGGCGCTCGATCGCTTCGACCCCGCTCCCGCCGGGGATCGGATGTTCGGCGTGCCCTCGCCCTATGCCGCGGGCCACCTCACGCCGCACGTGATGCTGCTGGCGGACTACGCGCACAATCCGCTCGTGCTGCGCTCCGTCCCGGCCGATGCGGATCGCGGCGCGGTCGTCAAGAATCAGCTTTTTCTCCATTTGAACGTGGGCATCGCGCTTTGGAATCGCCTCAATCTCGACATCAGCGCGCCGCTCGCGGTGGCCCAGAATGGAGACGATCCGACCGTCGCTGGCCAGTCTTTCTCATCACCGAGCTCGGCCGAGTTTGGTGATCTGCGCTTCGGTGCGCGCCTGCGCCTCGTCGGCGAGTACCACGATCCCTTTCAGCTCGCCGTCGGCGGGTACGTGTGGGCTCCGACGGGCGCGAGTGATTCGTTCGTCAGTTCGGGGCAAGCGCGTGGTTTGCCGCAACTGATCTTGGGCGGGCGCATCGACGAGCGCCTGGTGTGGTCCGCCGCCGCGGGCCCGGAGCTTCGAGGCCAGAGCACGTTCGGCAACGTCGAGCAGGGGACGATGTTCAAGTGGGGCGCCGGTTTCGGCTTCCTGCTGCTCGACAATCGGCACTTGCAGATCGGCCCCGAGGTTTACGGTGCCGCCACCCTGCGTGACGTGCAAAAGCGCACGACCAACGCGGAAATCCTGCTCAATGTGCGCTATCGCATCGTCGACGACGTAGAGATCGCGGCGGGCGCGGGGCCCGGCCTCACCTCCGGCATCGGCACGCCGGATTTTCGCGCTCTGCTCTCGCTCGCGTACACACCTGAGCAGAAACAGGAGCAAGAGCCCGTCATCACGCCGGAAGCGCCGCCGCCTATCGCGCCTGCGGATCGCGATCACGACGGCATCCTGGACGCGGACGACGCCTGTCCGGACGTGAAGGGTGTTGCCGACGAAGATCCAAAGAAGAATGGCTGTCCGCCGATCGCGGAACCCATCGATACGGACGAAGATGGCATCTTCGATCCGGACGACGCCTGTCCCACGGTCAAAGGCGTGGCGAGCGGCGACCCGAAGAAGAATGGCTGTCCGCCCCCGCCCAAAGACAGCGATCGCGATGGCATCTTCGATCCCGAAGACGCCTGCCCCGCTGAGAAGGGACCGCGCGACGACGACCCCGCGAAGAACGGCTGCCCCAAGTCGGTACGCGTGGTGGCAAACGAGGTCGTGATCCTCGAGCAGGTGCAGTTCGACACCGGCAAGGCCACGATCAAGAGTGAAAGCGGCGCGCTTTTGGACGAAGTGGCCGGCGTGCTGACGCAACACACCGAGATGACCAAGCTCGAAGTTCAAGGTCACACCGACAACCGCGGCGCCGTCGCTTTCAACAAGAAGCTCTCGCAGTCACGCGCTGACGCCGTGAGGAAGGCCCTCATTCAGCGCGGCGTGGCCGGCGAGCGCCTCGTGGCCAAAGGTTACGGTCCAGACAAACCGATCGAGGACAACAGCACGGACGAAGGACGCCAGAAGAACCGGCGCGTGCAGTTCTTGATTCTCGACGTTCAGGCCAAGGAGACCCGCTGATATGCATCTTTCCAAGCTTTTTTCGGGCTGTCAGCGTTTGGGGCTCGCTCTCTCCTTGCTCCTCGTGGGCTGCGCGCCCGGCTTCGGTCCGCAAGACGAGCCGGTGGGCAGCGCGAGCCAAGCCGTCTTCGCAAACGGCAACTTCGAGACCGGCACGGCGGGCAATCCGCCACCCTCGTGGACGGTCACGCCGTACCGCAATGGCGGCATCACGGTGCAAACCCCGCAAACCCGCGCTGGCTTGGCCCTGCAAACCAACCAGGGCGATGCGCTGACGACCATTTTGCAAGCCACCAATCAGCCGGACCCCGACTTGGGCGCGGGCGCCTCGCTTCGCTATTGTCGCTACGGCGCGAAATGCGCGGTCGTCAATTTTCACGGCAGTAGCACCTACAACCACGGTCGGAACGTGAATGGGCTCAGCCAGAGCATGACGATCGCCGCGGGCGATGTCGATCCGAGCGACAACCTGGTGCACGTGCGCTTTGCGATCGCCCCGGTTTTGCAAAACCCCAGTCACAACCCCGACGAACAACCGTACTACTTCGTGCAGGTGACGAATACGACCACCGGCGCCGTCCTCTACACGGATTTCAACTTGAGCGCCCAGGCCGGCGTGCCTTGGAAGACGGTCAACGGTGGCACCAACAGCGAGCTCAATTACGTCGATTGGGCGCTCGTCGACATCGCACCGGGCGCCAGCAAGATCGCGCAGGGTGACACCATTGTACTCGAGATCATCGCGGCAGGCTGTTCGCTCGGCGGTCACTTCGGTGAAGTGTACGTCGATGGCGTCGGCACCACGATCCCCGGCTTGTACGTGAGCGGCATGGGGCCCGCGCAGACCAACGCCGGCACCCTCGTTACCTACGACATGACGTACAAGAACGGCTCGGCCGCGACCGCGACTGGAGTCGTGATCACGTTGACGACGCCGCCCAACACCACCTTTCAATCGATCACGGCCCCGGCTGGTGCCGTGTGCTTGTCGCCACTGGTCGGCACCGCCGGCACCGTGACCTGTAGTTTCTTGGGCTCGGTGGCGGCGGGCGCGACCGGCACGTTCCAGCTCTCGGTCAATCTCTCGGCCGCAGCCACGGGCACTCTGGTGTTCGGTACGTACGACATTCGCTCGAACCAGGAGACCACGCTGGTTGGCAGCAAGATCTTGACCACCATCGGCTGCTCGACGGATGCGATTTGCGCGACGGGCAAGTGGTGCAACATCAGCGGCAGCCAGTGCTTGCCGACGCTGACCAACGGTTCGACCATCCCGACCGATCCGCCGCACGCGAACCCGACCTTGAACGGCACCTGCACCACGACCGCGGGCACCTTGGTCTGCACCAGCGCGGTTTGCGATACGATCGACAACAAATGCGGCAAGCTCAACGGTAGCGGTACCTGCACTACCGTGAACCAGGCGACCATCTGTCGCTCGGGCGTGTGTGACGCCGATGGTTCCTGCGGTTACGCCACCAATCACGGGCCCTGCACCACGGTCAACGCGGGCACCGTTTGCCGCTCCGGGTCGTGCAGCGCGAACGGCCTGTGCCAGCCCGCGGGTGGCTGCAACGTCGACGCCGACTGTTCCGGCGGTCAATGGTGCAACGAGACCGCGCATACGTGCACGGCCAAGTTGACCAATGGCACCAACATTCCCACCGATGCCCCGCACACGAACCCGACGCTGAACGGCAACTGCACTCAACCGGCGGCGACCCTCGTCTGCGAGGCCAGTGTGTGTGACACGGCCGACAACAAGTGCGGCTACGCTACGAACGGCGGCCCCTGCTCGGCGGGCAACGCGGCCACCGTGTGCCGCTCCGGCAGCTGTAGCAGCAACCTGCTCTGTCGCCCCGCGGGCGGCTGCAATGTCGACGCCGATTGCACGGGTGGGCAATGGTGCAACGAGGCCAGTCACGTTTGCACGGCGAAGCTCGTCAATGGCACGACCATTCCGACGGATCCGCCGCACGCCAATCCCACATTGAACGGCACCTGCACGGCGGCTGCGGGAACCTTGGTCTGCCAGGCCACCGTGTGCGACGTGATCGACAACAAGTGCGGCAAGCTGAACGGCAGCGGGACGTGCACGGTCGGCAATCAAGCGACCATCTGCCGCTCGGGCGTGTGTGACGCGGCCGACAGCGCGTGCGGCTACGCAACCAACCATGGCCCGTGCACGTCGGCCAACGCCGGCACCGTGTGCCGCTCTGGGTCTTGTAGTGCAAATCTCCTCTGCCAGCCCGCGGGTGGCTGTAACGTGGATGCGGATTGCAGCGACGGCCAGTGGTGCAACGAAACGAGTCACACCTGCAGTGGGAAGCTCACCAACGGCACGAACATCCCGACCGACGCGCCGCACACCAACCCCACGCTGAATGGCACGTGCACCGCGCCGGCCGCCACATTGGTCTGCCAATCTTCGGTGTGTGACGTGAGCGACAACAAGTGCGGCTACGCCGTCAATAGCGGCCCATGCACCGCCGGCAACGCGGCCACGGTTTGTCGCTCGGGCGCCTGCAGCAGCAACTTGCTGTGCCAGCCCCCCGGAGGCTGCAACGTGGACTCCGACTGCACCGGTGGCAATTGGTGCAACGAGACGCTGCACGCCTGCACGCCCACGCTCGCGAACAACACGGCCATCCCGACCGATACGCCGCACTCGAATCCCACGCTCAACGGCGTTTGCACGGTCGCGGCGAGCGCCCTCGTGTGTCAGAGCGCCGTGTGCGACACGGCTGATGACAAGTGCGGCTACGATATCGGTCACGGCTCGTGTACGACCGTCAACGCGGCGGTCGTATGCCGCTCCGGCGCTTGCGGCGCGGACGGGAAGTGTCGGCCCGCGGGTGGCTGCAACTTGGACGCCGATTGTGCGACCGGCAATTGGTGCCAGATCAGCGAGCATAGCTGCAAACCCACGCTCGCCAACGGTGACTTGTTGCCGACCGACGTGCCGCACCTGAACCCCACCCTCGATGGCAGCTGCACGGTGTCGGCCGCGACCTTGGTATGCCAAAGCTCGGTCTGCGACGACGCGGACGATCGCTGCGGTTATGCGGCGGGCCATGGCCCATGCACGTCTGCCAACGGGGCCGTCGTGTGCCGCTCGGCGACCTGCAGTGCGAACGGGCTGTGCGCTCCCGCTGATGGCTGCAACGTCGATGCCGATTGCGCGACCGGGAAATGGTGCAACGAATCGATGGGCGCCTGCTTGCCGCAGCTCGGCAATGGCACGCAAATCCCGACCGACGCGCCGCACACGAGCCCGACTCTCGACGGCACGTGCACCGACGACGCCGCGTCTTTGGTGTGCGTGAGCGGCGTGTGTGACACGAACGACGACCATTGCGGCTTCGGCAACGGCGTTGGACCGTGCACTTCGGCCGACGCGGGCAGCGTGTGCCGCTCGGGGCGCTGCGCGAGCCGCGGAGACGCGAAGGGCACTTGCGTGGAGTGCACGAAAGACGACGAATGCTCGGGCGACACGCCGATCTGCAACGTGAGCAAGGGCCGCTGCGTAGAGTGCACATCGTCCGACGAGTGCGGCGGAAAGACGCCGATCTGCGATGTCGAGCACTCACTATGCGTCAAGTGCGACGGCGACCGAGGCTCGTCTGCATCCAACCCGTGCGCCGCCGCGGCCGCGCCCTTCTGCGCGCTGTCCGGGTCGGCACAGGGCACGTGCGGCAAGTGCGCTTCGGACAACGACTGCGCGGGTCACGTCGGCAACGTGTGCGATCCGGATAGCGGGTTGTGCAAGAGCGGTTGCCGGGTCGACACCGATTGCGCGAGCAACGAGTGGTGCAACGACAGCGAAGGCGTTTGCGCGCCGAAACTCGCCAACGGCATTCCGTTGCCGAGAACTCCAGAGCGCGTCGCCACGTGCACCGGGGATGTCGGTAGCATCGTTTGCCAATCCGCGGTCTGCGATCCGGCCGACGACACCTGCGGATTCGCGCCCGGTGATGGCCCGTGCGCGGATGCCGATCAATGCCGCGTGGGTGGTTGCAACAGCGACACCAAGCTGTGCAATGCCGGTTGTACGACCGACGCGGATTGCGCCTCGACCGAGTACTGCGGCAGCGAGGGTGCGTGCACGGCGCGCTTGCCCATCGGCGCCCAGTGCCGCGCGAACAATCAGTGCCAGACCAACGATTGCTCGAACCAGGTGTGCAGCGGGCTGGTCGCTTCCGGAAACGGCGTGGCTTGTTCGACGAACGCCGTAGGCTCGGGTGCCGATTGGGGGGCCGGGCTGTTCGTAGCGCTGATCGGCGCCGCCGCTTCCCTGCGCAAGCGGCGCGCCGCGCGGGCTACGCGCTCAGATGCCGCTTAGGGGAGAGCTTGGCCAAATCCCCGATCACCCGGAACAGCTCGTTCTGATCGAAGGGCTTCCGCAAGTGCATTTGGAAGCCCGCGTCGAGCGCCCGGCGGCGATCTTCGGCGTGGGCATAGGCCGTCAGGGCCGCCGCTGGGATCGCCGCCAAGGTCGGAGTGCTGCGCACGGCGCGGATGAAGCCGTAGCCGTCTTGCCCCGGCAAGCCCACGTCGGACAAGATCACGTCGATCGGTTCTCGCCCGAGTACCTGCAGTGCCACTTCGGCATTGATGGCGCTCGTGACCACGATTCCAGAGTCACCCAGAATTGCCGAGACGACTTCGCTCGAGTCGAAGTCGTCCTCGACCAAGAGCAACCGGAGTCCGCGCAAACCGGGCACGTCCCCCGGCAATAGCGAGTGACGCTGAGAGATCGGAACCGGGTCGACCGAGGTCTTCGCTTCCGACTCGATCAACGGTAACCTGACCGTGAAGGTCGAGCCCAAGCCCGGTCCTGGACTCTCCGCAGCGATGTCTCCCCCGTGTAACTCGACGAGGTGCTTCGTGATCGCCAAGCCTAGCCCGAGCCCGCCGTGGCTGCGGCGGATCGAGCCGTCTTCCTGCGAGAAGCGTTGGAATAGACGGGCCAAGAACTCGCGCTTGATGCCGGCTCCGTCGTCGGATACCTCGATCTGGACGCGGGAATCGACGCGGCTGACCCGCACGCGGACATGCCCACCCTTGGGGGTGAACTTAACGGCATTGCCGGTCAAATTCCAAACCATTTGCTGCACGCGCCCGGGATCGGCCAAGAGCGTGCCGGCGCTGCGATCGATCTCGGTGCTCAGCTCGACGCCTTTGGCCTGCGCAGCCGGTCGCACCGCGTCGAGCGCGGCCTCGACGGCATCCGCCGCATTCATGCGACTGGGCTCGATCCGCATTTTCCCAGAGATCATGCGCGAGACATCCAGTAGATCATCGACCAGCCGTGCCTGAGCGACCGCGTTCCGCTCCACCGAGGCCAAGGCTTTCTCGCGCTGCTCGGGCGCTAAAGTGCCCGTGACGAGCACGCGCGACCAGCCCAAGATCGCGTTCAGCGGTGTGCGCAGTTCGTGCGAGACGGTCGCCAAGAACTCGTCTTTCATGCGGGCCGTGTGCAGCGCTTCTTCGTGCAAGCGCTTCTGATCGTGGATGTCGGTGCACGTACCCATCCAGCTGAGCACCGATCCAGTCTCGTCCAGCAGGGCGACCGCGCGTATCAAAAACCAGCGATACTCACCGTCGGCCCGACGGAAGAGCGCTTCGACCTCCAACGGATTCTTGGTCTTCAGGGCTTCGGCCCAGCCGGCGAGTACCTGCGCCAGCGTGTCCGGGTGGTGAACCGCCTGCCAGCCTGCATCCCCTGCTTCCAGCGCTAGGCCAGTGTACTCTTGCCAGCGTTTGTTTCTGAACGTGGGCGCGCCGCTCGGGCTCGAGATCCAGCTGAGTTGCGGCATGGTTTGGACCAACGAGCGAAATTGCTCCTCGCTGGTCGAGGCGCGCCTTTGCGCTTCACGCTCGCGCTCGGCGAGCCGTGCGTGAGCCTTCTCGAGCTCCACGTGGGCCGCTTCGAGTTGCACCCCTCGATCGAGTGATAATCGCGCGGCCTCTGCGAATGTCACGGCTTTAGGCACCATCGGCACGATCAGCACCGCGGTGGCCACCGAGGCCGCTGCCGTGAGCACACGGACCCCCGCGTCCGCCCAGTAAATCGGGTGCCAGACCGTGATGATGTCGAAGAAGTGCGTCAGACCGCAGGACAGAATGAAGGTCCCGAACGCCAAATAGACCCAAGCGAACGGGATATTGCGAATCTGACGAACCAAGATCGCGAGCGTGGTCGCGATTGCGGCGTAGGCGACGCCAATCAGTAAGTTCGCCAGCACCTGAGTCCAGACCATCTCCGGAGACCACAGGTAGCAGTGCCCGTGCGGCATGAAGCCCAGGCCAAATATCCGCTCCAGCCATTGCCACATGGCCGGAAGCGTACGCGGCGTTGGGGGTTCGTGAAAAGAGCCCCTACCGCTAGTTTTAGCCGATTTCCTCGAATTTGCGGTAGCGCCAGAACGCCGGCAGTAGGGGGATGCAGGCGACCACGCAGACCACGCACACGAGACCACCCCCGCGAATGGAGCGCAAAAGTCCGAAACGTTCCGCCATGAAGCCCGCTCGTGCGTTGCCCAGGAGCGGTCCGCTCATGTACGAGAGTTGCTCGATTCCGGCCATCCTCCCTCGTAGTTCGGAGGGGATCGTCTCGTTCCAGATCGTCATTCGGAAGAGTCCGCTCACCATGTCGGCCGCGCCGGCAAGGGCCAAGCAAGCCAGGGCCGTCGACAAGGACGAAGCGTAGCCGAGCGCGACGATGGCTAAACCCCACAGGGCCGCCGCAATGACCACGGCCGCTCCGCGACGACGCACGCTGCGCGTCCAGCCGCTGGTCAGGGTGACCGCGAGCCCACCGATGCTCATCGCCGAGTACAGGTAACCCGCGGCGCCCGAGCCGCCCCATTGCGTGGCGAGTGCGGGAAACACCGCGACTGGCATGGCGAACGACATGGCTACGATGTCGACCACGTAGGTGCCAATCAGCTCGGGGCGACTCACGGCGTACCGGAGTCCAGCGATGATGCTCGCAAGACCGGCCGCGGGCGCGTTCTCCCCAGGTGGCATGGCATGAATCGCGGCGATCGCGACGAGCGATACGGCGAAGGTGAGGGCATCGGCGCCGAACGTAAACGGCAACCCGAAGCTCGCGATGCAAATGCCCGCCAGCGCGGGCCCCGCAATCGCCGCGCCGGTATTGCGCAGCGAGCTGAGCGCCGAAACCGCCGCTAAGTCCTCGATCGGCACCAGCTTCTGCGTGAGTGACTCGAGCGCAGGGCGATGAAAGCCGTTCACCGCCGACATCAACGCGGCCACGGCGAACAATAGCCAAACGCTCGGCCGTGCAAGCAAGCTATTGGCGAGCAGCGCAAGCGAGCAGACCAAGAGTAGCGCCTCCGACCAGAGCAACAAGCGCCGACGATCAATCGCGTCAGCCACTGCGCCGCCCCAGAGCGAAGTGACCGCGAGCGGAACGAGTTGCACGGTGCCGACCATGCCCACCGCCCACGAAGACTGGGTGAGATCGTAGATCTGAACCGGTAGCGCGACGTAGGTCAGGAAGCTGCCGAAACCGCTGACCAGTTGACCGACGAACACGAAGCGAAAGTCGCGATGCCGCCGCAGCGGAGAGACGTCGAGAAACATGCGGCGCGCAGCCTAGCGCCCAGCGAGCAAAGAGCTAAGTTGCAGCAAAGGCCGATCGTTTTTCTCGTGAATCTCGCCCTGGCACTCGGGCGAGGTGCGTTCGAGTCCCCGGCAGATGTCCGGGCGAATCTCGTAAATCGAGCACACGAACTCGCGCGTCACCAGATCGATCACGAGGGCGGCGCAGTGCCCCTCGTGCATGTTCATGAAGCAGCGGTTCCCGTCGAAGTGGGTCAGTTCCTCGACTTGGTCGCCGATCCGCCGGTGATCCGCGCCATCCACGCGTACGTAGTTCTGCAGCTTGGAGAAGCAGCACGCGCCGCAGGCAAGGCAGGCCGGCGTGCTGATACTTTCCAAGCACTAGCTATCGACGCACCATGCTCGGATAGCAAGGGATGTCTGGCGCGAGAGGATAAGCTGCGTGATTAGGCGCGCGTTCGGTAGAAATCCTCGTGCTCGTCCGGCTCGTCCGCATCCGCCTCTTCCTCGTTCGGCTCGTCAGCAAAGGCGATCTCTTCGACTTCGGGGACTAGGTCCGATTCGCGTGCGCTGTGCTCTGATTGAGTGGCTTGCGCCAACCAAGCGCGCCCCAGGTCGTCAGCGCCCGGCGCTTCCTCGTCGTCCCCTCCGAGGGGCGGGGGAACGCGATCGCTCGGACGCGCCGTGACGGCGAGCTCCTCTTCCACCCCGCCGTCGAAGATGCCGTCGAGATTCATGGCGACATCGAGCGCATCGGGCGTCGAACGGCGTTGCCCGTGTACCGTCAAGGTTTCCCAGTCCGACGCGAAATCCTGCGCGTCGGCTTCACGCGCCGCGCTCGATTCACTGGCGGCCAACACTTGGCTCGCGGACGGCTGCACGGCACGTCGCTGCTGACCGCGCCTGGTAACGCCATAGGTCAGGCCCGCAAGGGCCGCCGCACCCAGGACGATGGTGAGAAAACGGTTTTTGTTGGACACGCCTGCCCAAAAGCACGTGCAATGCCAACGCCGAACTCGGCCGTCTCTTGCCGATTGGCGCAGAAAACGGGGCCCTGTGCGAAGGGTGGCCCGGCGAACGCGCCACGGTCAATCCCCGTCGTAGCGAGTCGCCACGAAAATAAATGCACGCTCGTGTCGAGCGGCGAGGGCCACGTTCGTCGTCTTGGCAGAGCCCAGCTCGACCGGAACGATTACCCGGCGGCATCGACTCTCAGCCCAATACGGAGAAGGCCATCATGCGAACCAATACCCTCAAAAATGCCACGTACTGGATGTGCACCGGCCTCTTGGGCCTCGACTTCGTGGTCGGAGGCGCCTTTCAGATCGCGCGCTCACCCGAGGCCGTGCAGGGGTTCGCGCATCTCGGCTACCCCGCGTACTTCATGACCCTACTCGGGGTCTGGAAGATTCTGGGCGGGCTCGTCCTGCTGGTTCCCGGCCTGCCGCGGCTCAAAGAGTGGGCGTATGCGGGGATCTTCTTCGACGTCAGCGCGGCCGTCGTCTCGGTGATCGCCGTTGGCGACAGTTGGACGCTCGCACTGCTGCCGCTCGCGTTCGTGATGCTCACCATCGCCTCGTGGACGCTCCGTCCGATGAGCCGCACGCTGACTGCGCTTTCGTCGCGCAATGAAGACGGGGCCGCGTTGGGCTCATCGATCGACGCGGCGGCCTGAATCCACTTCAGCTCAGAGGTAGCCGCCGATGGTCAGCCGCCCGGCAACCGTGGTTTGTTTCGCGTCACCCGATAAATCGGTGTCCAACGCCGGACCAAAGCCGACGAAGAAGTGCTTGATCGGGTGGAACATCAGCGGTGCGAAGATGTTCAGCGCTACGTGACTGCCGGAGGCGGAGAATTCAGCCCCGGGCGCGACTGCCGAATCGATCGAAACGCTGGTGGTCGAGTAAGAAGCGCCGATCTTGGGCCAGAAGGAGAAGCGCTCGGTGAACGACAGATTGTACCCGATACGCGGTCCGATCGCGAAAGTCGTGGCGTGCGCGCCGCTGGCGCTCACGTAATCGATGCCTACCATGCCGCCGAGCGATACGTTATTGAACAAGAAATAGTCCACGGCTGGCCGCAACGTGAACTTGTTCGAAGAACCATCGACGCCGCTGGTCGACTTGGTCGATATCTGTACGCCTTCGTCGCTCGAGATGGCGATCTGCCCCTTGGTGCCGAATAATCCAGAAGGTGAATTGGCTGCCACCGCGGGCAGCGACGGACGCTGTTCATTGACGTTGACCGCGCCTTTCGAGGTCAGGTCGTCCGCGACGCCCTCGCCTTCTGCCGACGCAACGCTGCTGAGCAGGAATGAAGTCGAGACCACGCCGAGACAGGAGAGAGAGGCAACGAAGCGCGATGATTTCATGCGCCAGCGCAATGCAGGGTGTGTGCCGGAATGCGACGCGGGAGCTCGCGCGGTCGCCGAATCGGCCCTCACACAAGTTGTGTCCACATTTGGCGCCCGTTTGCGGCAAGCGCGCCGGCGCGGTGGAACCGGCTCCGCGATAGCCACGTGACAAAACGGCTCAGAGCGGCGATTTGTCCCCCCGTTTTTGCCCTGCGGCAAGGCGACGCATTCCTGGCCGTGCTACGCCGAGTTAGGTTTCTCGCTGTGCTTCGCTTCGAACCCACCGTTGGCATCTGCCTATTACTCGTGAGTGCATTCGGTTGCGGCTCCCAGCCAGAGGCGGGAACGAGCGAACCGGCCGGCCGCACCCCGACGCCTGGCTGTCGGGCACCCAGCGGGGTCTCGAACGCGCCGCACACGATCGCCGAGACGGTGGGTTTGATCAATGCATTGCCTAAGCCGCTCAGCTTGCCTTGCTTCCTGGAATCGCTCGCTCGACCGCTGCAGATCAACGCCAGCATCAGTCTGTTCAGCGCGCAGCCTTCCAGCGGCGCGCGCAGCCCGCGCATCTTCTTGTTTCAGGATGCGACCGTGATGTCGATCGTTCCCGAGGGTGATGGTCAGCAGCTGCTCGAGTTCGGTGAGCAGCGCCCAGAGTTCCGCTCGCTCAAGGCCGAGATCAAATTCCCGGTCACGACGCAGCTCGGGCCGAGCGCGCCGTTCGACACGCTCTTGTTCAATGCACAAGTGACCACGTGCGGCGTATGCCACTCGGGGGAGCTGCAAGAATCCGAGATTTCTGGGATGCGCACGTTCGTCTCGCTGGCGCTCCGGCCGCGACCCGTCGATCAAGTGAGCGCGCTCTCGCTCCGTCACGAACTCGAGATCTGTGACCGAAACCTGGAGCCACAGCGCTGCGCCATGCTCGACGGCCTGATGGGCTGGGGGGAAGTGACGGACCGCAGCTTTCCCGTCGAGATGGCGACCTTCGGCGGAACTTAGATTCGAGCGAGACGGACCGCCTCAGTTGGGAACGGGCTCGAAACGCATTTGACGCGCGGGGAGCACAATTGCCGGGGCATGCTGCACAAAATGGTCTCGGCACGAGTCCTGCTTCAGCCGCGCGCAGTGGCTTATTCGATATTGCTGCGCCTGTTTCCGGCATTGGCCGCAATACTTTTCACTGTCGCGTCCGCGCGGCCGGCGCTCGCTCAAACCAACCCCGTCAGCCCACCCCTGCTCATGCCGCCGAAAGAGCCGGAAAAACCGTCTTTATGGCGCAAAGAGTGGCCAGAGTTTCGCACCAGCGAAGGCGTGACGACGATCGCCGCGGGGCTTGCCACGGCAGCGATCGTGCTGATCGGCCCGATCGAGCAACCGCGCTGGCAAGGCCCGATCTTGTTCGACAGTGCGTTCCGGAATGCCTTACGGGCCGACAGCGCCGAGGACCGCCAAACTTATCGAACCATCGGTGATTGGACCTATCGCCTGTCGCCGCTGTTGCCGCTCTTCGACGCGTTCGTCGTGTCCACGGTTGGTCACTCTGACCCAAAGTTGGCACTCAACTTGGGCGCAATGCTGTTCGAGGCCTACAGCTACTCAGGGGTGCTCTCGTTCATTTCGACCGAGCTATCCGCCCGCAAGAGACCCTACAGCGAGTGCAAAGATGGCGGCGAATGCGACACGCAATCGTTCTACAGCGGGCACTCCGCGATCGCAGCCACCGGCGCCGGCTTGATGTGCGCCAATCACACGCGCATCGCCCTGTATGGTAATCCCGTTCTGGACTACGGCTCGTGCGTCCTGGCATCGGCCAACGCGTTGGTGACGGCCGCAACGCGGGTCGTGGCCGACCGCCACTACGCGACGGACGTGGTTTTGGGCACCGGCATCGGCTTCGGCATTGGCTACGCAGTGCCGGTTCTTCTGCACTACGCATATGGTCCGAAAAAGGACGGCAAGGTGATCACCTTCGCGCCCGACCCGAGCTGCGGCGGTAATTGTATCGGCGTTCGGGGAACGTGGTAAGCCGCACGCGCTCTGGTGTGCGCGTAGCGCGCGCGAGGCGGCATGCACGGAAATAGGCCAAGCCCACCAAAGCTGGCCGCCAGCGCGCGCCGCAGGCGCCGCGTGTCCACCTCTTGTTCAGCCGCCCGCAGGGACGCGTCAGTGCTTGGGCGAGTTATCGATGAGGCACAGGTCCGGCTTCTCGAGCTGCCACTTTCCAGGCCCGCCGGGTGCTTTCTTCAGGGTGCCGCGGGCGACTACGGCTTGGCCGTCGGCGGGGACCGCACAGCACATCGTCGAGTCGTCTCCCGAGCAGGTGAGGCCGATCAAGGGCAGTGAGCCCGCGGGTTCGCCGACAAGCACGATCTGCATCTCGAGCGTGTGGCAGCACGTGCCCGGCTTACATGCACCAGCACCCGTTTTCTTAATCAGGCTCAAGCCAATCGTGCCACTCGCCGCGACCTCTTTGCCGAGGAAGACGTCTGCTTGAGACACCACGTCCACCCACGGTCGTTGCATCAAGTCGGCATCGCAGGCGGGAAGGATCTTCGGTTCGGGCGAACAGCCCTTTTGGATTTTGCAGTTGGCGGCCCAGTCTTTCTTGTCGCGGGGAGGCGGCGTCGGCGCCTCGGCAACGCGGCGCTCACTGGGGGCAGGCTCAGCCATCATTTCCGGAGTCTTGGGAATGGCGAAGGCCGGGTGCTCTTTGACCTTCGGTCGCGCGGGCTCCGAAGCGCCGTGCGACTCACAGCCGAGCGAGAGCAGGCAAGCGGCACCTAGGCCGGTGAATCGGGCCCAGCGCGGCGCGCGCGGCAGAGCAAACAGGGCAGGGTACGTCATCGTTGCCAGAAAATAGTCGTCTGATTTCGCGCCGCAAGGGGTTTGCGTTGCCGACCCGTCGCGGAGAGACAAGGCTCGGCTCGCGCGCTCTTGGCTCGCACGTTGCGCGCTCTCCGGAAACAATTGGCCGCCATGCCGCTCCACGCATTTCACGCCACGGTGCAACGCTGGTTCAGCGAACGCCTCGGCGCCCCCACGGCCCCGCAACGAGAAGGCTGGCCCGCGATCCGCGCCGGTAAACACACGCTGATTGCCGCCCCTACCGGCTCGGGCAAGACCCTAGCCGCGTTTCTATCCGCGCTCGATCAGTTACTGTCGCGTGGGGCCGAGCTCGAAGAGCGCACACAGGTGCTGTACATCTCGCCGCTCAAGGCGCTCGCCAGCGACATTCAAAAAAACCTGCAAGCGCCGCTGGTCGAGATTCGCGCCCTCGACCCGAGCTTGCCGGAGCTGCGCGTTTCGGTCCGCACCGGGGACACATCGGCGAAGAGCCGCGCTTCGATGAGCAAGCGCCCGCCGCATATCTTGGTGACCACACCCGAGTCGGTCTACATCCTGCTCACGAGCGAGGGCGGTCGGCAGATGCTGAGCTCCGTGCGCACGGTGATCGTCGACGAGATCCACGCCTTGGCGCGCGACAAACGCGGCTCTCACCTGGCGCTCTCGCTCGAGCGGTTGGACGCGCTCACCGGCGTTCCCGTGCAGCGCATCGGGCTTTCGGCCACGCAAAAACCGCTGGAAGAAGTGGCGCGTTTCTTGGTCGGAGTCGATCGCGAATGCGTGCTGGTCGATACGGGGCACCTGCGTAACATCGACCTCGGCATCGAGGTGCCGCTTTCACCGCTGACAGCCGTTTGCTCGCACGAGGTGTGGGAGGAGATTTACCAACGCATCGGCACGCTCGTGCGTGAACATCGCACCACGCTCGTGTTCGTCAACACGCGCAAGATGGCCGAACGTGTCGCGGCGCGGCTCGGTAATCTGCTCGGCTCGCAAGAAGTCGCGTGTCACCACGGGAGTCTGGCCGCGCCGCGGCGGCTGGATGCCGAACAGCGGCTGAAGGCGGGCCAGCTCAAGGTCTTGGTGGCGACCGCCTCGCTCGAACTCGGCATCGACATTGGCGATGTCGATCTGGTGATTCAGATCGGCGCTTCGCGCTCGATTGCGACCCTGCTGCAGCGCGTGGGTCGCGCGGGGCACGGCGTGGCGCGCACGCCCAAAGGTCGCGTATTCCCGCTGACTTTGGACGAATTGGTGGAAGCGGCCGCGCTCTTGCGTAGCATTCGGGCGGGCCTGCTCGACCGCACTCCACAGCCCGGTCGCCCGCTGGATATTTTGGCGCAACAGGTCGTCGCGGCGTGTGTGCCCGAGACCTGGGACGAGCAAACCCTGTTCGATACCGTGCGTCGCGCCTGGCCGTATCGCGACCTGTCGCGCGCGGAGTTCGACGAGGTCGTGAAGATCCACCTCGAAGGCCGCTGGGCGCTGCTCCACCGTGATGGCGTGGGCCAGCGCTTGCGCGGCACGCGGCGCGCGCGTCTGACGGCGATCACCTCCGGCGGCGCGATCGCCGATAACGCGGACTATCAGGTGATCCTCGATCCCGATGGCACGCTGGTTGGCACCTTGAACGAAGATTTCGCGATCGAATCGAACGGCGGCGACATCTTCCAGCTCGGGACTGCCTCGTGGCGGATTTTGCGCGTCAGCGGGGGCGTGGTGCGCGTTGCCGACGCTCAAGGCTCGCCGCCCACGATCCCGTTTTGGCTCGGTGAGGCGCCCGCGCGCACGCGCGAATTGTCCGCCGAAATCTCGCAACTCCGGGAGCATTCGACTCGCGGTCTCGAGCCAATTGCGGCTGAAATCGGCGAAGCGGCGGCGCGCCAGATCGCCGACTATGCGAGCGCGGGAGCGCGCGCGCTGGGCGCGGTGCCCACCCAGCAACGCGTGATTTTGGAGCGCTTTTTCGACGAGAGCGGCGGCATGCAGCTGGTGATCCACGCGCCGTTCGGCGGCCGCATCAATCGCGCCTGGGGCCTGGCATTGCGTAAACGCTTTTGTCGGGGCTTTGGCTTCGAGCTGCAAGCAGCCGCCAACGAAGAGGCGATCGTGCTCTCGCTGGGCCCGCAACACAGCTTCCCGCTCGACGAAGTGTTCGACTATTTGCATCCGGACACGGCCCAAGAGCTCTTGGTGCAGGCGCTCTTGCCCGCGCCCATGTTCAAGACGCGCTGGCGCTGGAACGTGTCGCGCGCCTTGCTCGTCGAGCGCATGCGCGGTGGCAAACGCACTCCGCCGCCGCTCGTGCGCATGCGCGCGGACGACTTGCTGGCGGCGAGCTTTCCAGCCGCAGTCGCCTGTGGTGAAACACTGCCGCCCGGCGACATCGAAGTGCCGATGGAGCATCCGCTCGTGCGGCAAACGGTTGGCGATTGCTTGACCGAAGCCATGGATATCGAGGGCTTTCTGGCGGTTTTGCGCGGCTTGCGCGATGGCAGCATCGAACGGCTCGCTGTCGACTCACCGGAGCCGTCGGTGTTTGCGCACGGCATCTTGGCCGCGCAGCCCTACTCGTTCTTGGATGACGCGCCGCTCGAAGAACGCCGCACTCAAGCCGTGCTCACCCGACGCACGCTGGACGTGAAGTCTGCCGACGAGCTCGGCGCGCTCGACCCCGAGGCGATTCGCCGCGTCCGAGAAGAAGCTTGGCCCACGCCGACCTCGGCCGAAGAAGTGCACGAAGCATTGCTCTGGATGGGCTACGTCACTCGAGAAGAAGCGCGCCCGTGGGCCGCGTGGCTGCAAGAGCTAGTCGCCGCGGGACGAGTTCAGCTGGACGGCGAGCGTTACTTCGCGTTCGAAGCTTCGCGCCGTCCCAAGGAGATCTTGCGCGGCCGTCTGGAGGCGCTTGGCCCGATTTTCAGTGACGACCCGCTCTTGCTCGAGCTGGAGGGGGAAGGCTTCGTGCTCCGCGGGCGCTTCGAGGGCCGCGCGGGTTGGTGCAGCCGACGACTGCTCGCGCGCATTCACCGCTACACGCTGGAGGGGCTGAGAAAAGAGATCGAGCCCGTCAGCCCCAGTGACTTCTTGCGCTTTTTGGCGGCCTGGCAGCACGTGGAGACCGACCGCAAGCTCGACGGTCCGCGCGGCGTGCGGGAAGTGATTCGCCAGTTGGCGGCGTTCGAGGTTCCCGCCTTGGCTTGGGAGTCGAGCGTGTTGCCTGCGCGCGTGCGCAACTACAAGCGCGAGTGGCTCGATGAGCTAACGCTGTCCGGTGAAGTCGTTTGGGGCAGGATTTGGGGCAGCGGGGCCGCCCCGATTCGCACCACGCCCGTGTGTCTCGTGCCCCGAGACGACTTGGAATCTTGGTTGGCGCTGACGAGCGCGCCTCCGATTGCCGAGCTGGGCCACGCGGCAGGCCTTCTGCACGCCCTACTGGGCGCTCGCGGCGCGATGTTCGCGCAAGGTCTGCAGCGCGCCTCAGGACTACACCCAGACGAAGCGGACGAGGGGCTGGGCGAGTTGATCGCGCGCGGACTCGTGACCTGCGATTCGTTCAGCGGGCTGCGCTCGCTGCTGCTCAGTGCTTCCAAGCGCGCTTCTGCCGCCAAAATGGCCGGCCGTTGGAGTCTGTTGCGCCACGAGGGATTGGAAGCGCCATGCGCGGAATTCGTCGCTCGGCAACTCTTGCAGCGCACGGGCGTGGTCTTCCGAAAGACCGTGGCGCGGGAGAAGCAGCCGCTGCCCTGGCGCGATCTGGTGCGGGTATTGCGCACGCTCGAGGCGAGAGGTGAAGTCCGCGGGGGGCGCTTCGTGGCCGGTTTCGATGGCGAGCAATACGCGCTGCCCGAGGCGGTGCCCTTACTGCGTTCGGTGCGCCGCCGCGGTCCCGGCGAGCCCGTGCACGCCGCCGCCGCGGACCCGCTCAATTACCGCGGGATCCTCACCCCCGACGAACGCGTCTCGCCGTTGTCGCGCCAAAAAGTGTTGGTCGCGTAGCGAGCGCTCACTCGGTCGTGGCCAGAAACTCGTTCACCGCGTTGGCGAACAGGGCGGGCGCGCTGAGCATGGCCATGTGCTGCTGATCCGGCAGCTCCTTCAATATTGCGTCGGGCAAACGCGCGGCGATGGTTTCGGCTGCGCGACGCATGCGCAGAGGACTCGCGGCGCCCAACAACATCAGAGTTGGAATTCGAACTCGAGAAAGTAGCTCGGGATCCGCGGAGAACGCGCGTTGCACGCGCGCGTCGTAGGGCACCGTGTGAGCCAGCGCCTTCACCAGCGGTTGCCAGGTGGGGCTGCCTTTCAAGCTGCTCAACTCCGCTTCGGACGAGCGCGGTCCCTCCCGCAGGAAGGTTTCGACGGCCGCTTCGGGCTGCCCTGATGCCAGTAGCGCGTCCAATCGCTCCGGTAGATTTTGCTCGATGCGGTCGGCCGCGTCGAAGAAGACCGGGGGCTCGTACACGATCAAGCGCGCGAGATTGGCGGGGACCCGCTGGGCGACTTGGAGCGCCAAGATGGCCCCGGATGAATGCCCCAAGAGATCGACAGGACCCTCGATGCTCGCCAGCACGGCCAACAGATCTTCGACTTCTCGCTCCGGCGCGTAGCGGGGACCGCTGCCGCTATTGCCGCGACCGCGGCGGTCGACCACGACCACCCAGCGTGACGAGGCGATCAGTGGCACCACCTTGAGCCAGCGCTGGCTGGCGAACAGCGCACCGGACACGACGACCAGTGAGCGGCCAGCGCCGTGGCATTCCGAGCTGATTGTCGTGCCGTCCGAGGACGTGACCCGAAGTTCTGCCATGTGCGTCGCTGACTTTGCCTGAAACGCGGAGCGGCGCGACAGAATTCGCGCGAGAACCGTTAGTTTGCGTCTTCCTCTTCTTCGATGCACACGTCGCGTGCGGCGGCCTTCAACTTGCCGGACTTGATCTCGTCCAGCGCGGCGCTTCGCTCTTCTTGCGTCAATTTTTGCTCGAGGCATTCGATGGCCAAGTCGAGCGAGCTCAGGTCGTCCGGGGTAATCAATACCTTTTTATCGCGTTTTTGCACCCAGACGCTGAGCATCTTGAGCTTCTTCAAATCGCGCTGCTGCATGGCGTCGATGGCCGTCTCGATCGACACGCTTTGGGCGGCGAAGCGCTCCATCCCGTCGAGTGGGCGCACGCTGCGGTCCCCGCGCGGCGTCTTCTCTTTCTTTTCGCACGCCGTCAGGGAGAGCGCGGCGGCCAGTACGGCGGCGCCCCGGGTCCAGCGAAGCGTGACGAAAGGCATCGCAAACATTGAGCACAAACTAGCGCTGAAAGTCACGCGCTTCCGGCGCTAAGCTACGCCGCATGAACGACATGGCCTCGCTTCCCTCCGTATTTGCTGCCGGCAATGTGGCCCTCGTGACGGGCGCCGCGAGCGGCATCGGGCTCGCCGCCGCCCAGCGTTTTGCCACCTTGGGCATGACCTTGGTCATGGCCGACCGCGGCGGCGAAGCGCTCGAGCGCGCGGCCGCCCAGGTGGCGGAGCTCGCGAACAGTGACGTGCTGGCCGCCGCCACGGACGTGTCGGAGCCCGCGCAGCTGCAGCGCCTGCGCGAGGAAGTCGAGCAGCGTTTTGGGAGCGTGTCGGTACTGATGAATAACGCGGGCGTGGGCAACAACCCAGGCTTGCCTTGGGAGAATTCCGACGCGTGGAAGAAGCTCGTGGATGTGAACTTGTGGGGTGTCGTGCACGGCGTACAGGCGTTTTTGCCCGGTATGCTCGCGTCCGAGAAACCCGGGCTCGTGATCAACACGGGCTCGAAGCAAGGCATCACGAGTCCCCCCGGCAATTACGCGTACAACTTGTCGAAGGCCGCGCTCCGCAACTACACCGAGTCGCTGTCGCACGCGCTGCGTGGCGCATGCGGTTCGCGCATCTCGGCGCACCTGCTGATCCCGGGCTACACCCACACCGGCATGACGGGCGCGGGCGAAAAGCCCGCCTCGGCGTGGACGTCCGCGCAAGTCGTGGAGTTCATGCTCGAGCGCGTCAGCGCGGGTGATTTCTATATCCTCTGCCCGGACAATGCGGTCGACCGAGTGACTGACGAGCGGCGCATGCGTTGGGCGATGGACGACATCATCCTCAATCGCCCCGCGCTGTCGCGCTGGCACCCGGATTTCGAAGCCGAATTCGCGCGCTACATGGCTCAGCCGTAGCGCGCGCTCGGTCTCGTTTTACGGCGCTTGCCACACTTGCGAGAAGCCGCTGCTCGCGGATTTCACCGCGGGCTTGACGGCGGTGACGCTCGAATCCGTGACGCCGATGCCGCCGGTGGTTGGGCTGGTGATCGAGGTCGTCAATGAAGTACTCGGGAAGGTAGTGACGTAGCGTGAAGCGACGGGCGCCTTGTTGTTGAAGGAAATTGCGCCGTCCGGACCGACGCGCAAGGTCCACATCTCGGACTGGCCGGCACCCCAGTTGAGGGTTTGCCCTCCGAGCGCGAAGCCGCCTCCCGGCACGTTGCTGATCGCATTGGCACGGTCGGCCAGCGCGCCTCCGTACGCGACCTGCGTCTTGATGACGCCGTCTTTGTCGACCAGAGCCAGCCAAGCATCGCTCGTGAGGCTCGCATCTTTCAGATCGGGTGCGGCGCCCGCGAGTGCGTAATTCCCGCCGACCTTAGCGACGGAAAACAGTTGCTGAGCGGCTTTGCCCTGACCCACCGAGTAGGCGAAGCGCGGCGCCCCACCGGCGCGGCTGAGCTCCGCATAGAAGGCGTTGCTGTTACCGCCGTCGACGTCACCGTGCGTGCCGACGACCAGGTACGTGTCCGCGGTTGCCCCGGGAACGAACTGAGACGCGATCAAGTCTTGCCTGTCCTGATAGTAAGCCGACCCGGCGATGGCGCCCGCATCCGTAATGAAGGTGAGCAAGATCGCCCTGCGCGGAATCGACACCTGCGAGAGCACCGCGTACGCCTTGCTGGTTGGGTCTTGCAGAACATCGACGGGCTGAGTCGGCAAGCAGGTTTGCTTGGCGTCTCGCGCGCAGAACTGCACGTCGAACACGGGCTTGCCTGAGCCATCGACCTTGGTCAGGTGTCCCATGACCACTTGCGGTGCGCCCGACGGCTGCGGTGGATCTTGGACTCCGACGCAGAAGGCGTAGCCGCCGTCAGTCGTGGCGATCACTTCACCCCCGACGGTGGTCGTCGCCCCGCCGCTCTTGTACGCGTATTCGAGCTCGAATTTGGCGGCGCCGCCCTCGTTGTGTAGGAACGGTTGGCGCGTTTTTCCGGTATCGTTGTGCACACCCAGCGCGACGACGGTCTTTTCATCGCTGTTCGTGGCCAGGCCCAGCGGGTTCAGCGTGCCGCTGCCGTCGTCGTCGGCAAAGATCTGATCACTGCCGAGCTTGCCCGTGCCCGCATCCAATGGTGCCAGCACCAATTGGTACTCTTTCGCGCCTACCGCCAACGTTTGGCCAATGCCGACGACCGTGCCGTCTCCCAATGTGGTGACGTGCGTCATGGCATCCGCGCCCTTGTCACCGCTGCTCACCGCCCAGAATCGGTAGAAATTGGCGGTGCAATTCTTGGGCGTGCTGACCGCCGTCAGGGTGACGCTCGCGGTCGTGCCCGTGCAGTCACCCGTCCAATTCTTGAAGATGGCGTTGGTACCGGCGGCCGCCGTGAGCGTCACGCTCCCGTTCAGATCGGCCGTGCAAGTCGCGGGGTCGCCGCTCGCACACGCGGCCGCACCCGAGCCCGACGCGGTGATCGTGCCACTCCCACTGGGCGCCGTGACGGCTCTCACGATTGGGCGGAAATTGGCCGTACACGCGAGGTTCGCGCTCACGTTCAGCGACAATGCGGCGTTCGTTCCGCCGCCGCAATTGGCGGACCAGCTGCCGAACGCCCAGCCCGAACTCGCAGTTGCCGTGAAGTTGACCGCTTGACCCGAGGGCACCGCGCTGCAACCGCCCGAACCGCAACTGACCGCCACCGTCCCGCTACTGACCGGGTTCACGAGCGCAGACGCCGTGAACGTGTTGACCGCGAAGGTTGCGGCGCAGGTCGCGTTCAAGCTCTTCAACGTGATCGAAGCCGTGCCCGGGGACGGGCAGTTGGTACCCGTCCAGCTCACGAAGTGATAGTTGTTGGCGGGGGTTGCGACGAGCGTGACATTGACGCCGAAGTCGACCCAGCAGCTCGCGCCCGAGCAAGCCGAGCCGCCCGCGGGGGTCGCCGAGACCGTGCCGTTGGTGCCCGCGGTCGCGGCGATCGTGAATTTGTCGAGGGCGAAGCTCGCGGTGCAGCTTGCGTTCACGTTGCTCAAATTGAGCGGATTGCTGGCCCCTGGCGTGCAGTTCGCGCCCGTCCAGCCCGCGAAATGGTAGCCGTTTGCCGTGTTGGGCACGGCCGTCAGCGCGACACTCGTGCCGGCATCGACCGTGCAGCTCGTGCCCGCACACGCCCCGACGCCCGTCCCTTTTACGGCGGTCACTGTCCCGCCCGTGCCGGCAACTGCGCCCACCGTGAACTGCTGCACGTAGTTCGCGCTGCACGATTTGCTGGTCGTGACGTTCGCCAGTGTCACTTGAGCGGCCGCGCTCGCGCAACCCGCATCCCCCGTCCAACTGACGAAGCGATGATTGGCGATCGTCGGGGCCACCAGCGTGACACTGCCGCCGGAAGCGATCGCGCAGGAGCCGGGCGTGCACGTGGCACCCGTGGTCGGCGAGGTTGCGGTGACCACCCCCGTCGCGCCGACGACCGTGCCCGTCACCGAGACGCCCGGAGTGTATTGAGCCGTGCACGTGACGTTACCCGTCGTGGGCGTAACGGTGATTCCATTGCCGCTCTGGTTGGCCGCGAGGCAACCCGGGCCGATCCAGCCCGTGAGGTAGGAGCCCGCAACCGTCGGCGCGAGCAGGGTCGCCGTGGTTCCGGCATCGAGCGTGCAGCTGTTGCCGTTGCAACTGGCGTTGACGTTGCCGGAAGAAGCCAGCACCCCCGCCGGCAACCCCGTCGCGCTGAAACGCGCCACGTAGTTGGCCACGCACGCGATATTGCTGGCCACCTTGGTGATCTCGAGCGGGTTCACCGTGCCCGTGCACAACGTGTCGCCCGTCCAGCCCGTGAAACGATAGCCCGCGACCGGCTCGGCCTTGAACGAGGCGCTGCTGCCGGCGTCGGCCGGACAACTCAGGGCATTGCAGGTCCCGGTGGTCACGCCTACTTGCGCGCTAGCGCCGAACGCCGAGACCGTGAGCAAATACTGCTGGGCGAAGGTCGCGGAACACGACAGATCTTGGGTCACCTTCACGGTGAGCGTGGCGAGAGTGCTGCCCTGGCACTGCGCGCTCCCGGCCCAACTCACGAAGCGAAAGCCGGGCGCCGGCGTGGCCTTCAGCGTCACGGTGCTTTGGTGATCGACGTCACCCTTACAGCCGAGGGTCGTGCAGCTGAGATCCGGAGTCGAGACGACCGTCCCCCCGCTGCCGCTGCCCGCGACCGCCAGTGCGACCGCATGCTGCGCGACGAACGTCGCCAGGCACCTTTCCTTGCCGCTAATGGCGATCGAAATTTTCGGGTTCGTGCCGCTGCAATCGCCCGACCAGCCAGCGAAGCGCGAGTCTGCGCCGGGGGTGGCCGTCAAATCGAAGCTCGTGCCGAGCGCAGCCGGATAGACACAGGGCGCATTGCTCAGACAAGCCGGTGCATCGGCGACGGCGACGGTGCCATTGCCGTCAATCTGGATCTCGAGCTCGGTTGCGTCGGTACCGCTGCTGCCGGCCGCGCCAACCTCGCCGCCCGCCGCCTCGGGGCCCGCGCCGGCAACCTCGCCGCCTTCGCCGCCTTCGCTGACCGGGCTCGCGCCGCCTCCGCCCTGTGGCGTGCCGCCGCCCACCCCGTCGGGCATGCCGGCCGCGCCCGCTTCCGGCGGACATTCCGACTCATCACAACTCAGAGCTTTCTTGCTCGAACTCGAGCCGCAAGCCACGAGCCACGCACACACCAACGCCGTCACCAGCCATCCCAAGCGCATCTCCGCAGTGTATGCAGGTCGTGCTCCGTTGCAATCGGCCTTTCTCCAATCGCGCTGGGACTATTGTCAGCCCGCGCACGGCATGATCGCGCAGCAATTGACCGAATCACGCTGCACGAGTAGCTCCTGTGCGCACCCGATGTCGAAGCGTCAGAAGCCCGAGCGCCCACTCTTGGAACGACTCGGTGGGCGTTACCTCGGCGCAGGAAAGTTTTCGCCGGCCGCTGCGGAAGATCCGATTCACGTGCTCAATCCCGTTGAAAGGGCAGGGCTTTTGCGGGTGACGCGCGGCGCGGTGCTGCGCGCCGCGCTGGCGGGCGCGATCAACGCCGCCGCCACCGGACTCGGCGCGCTGTTCGCCGCGCACGTGCTGGGGCACGAGCCGGAGCACGCCACGTGGCAGCAGCATGTCTCGTATTGGGGGTTGTTCGGAGTCTTGGCGCTGATCGCGGCGGTGCTCGAAATTGCGTACTTGTACTGGGACGGTCTGCGTGCGGTGCGCGCACTCTCGCTGGTCGCGGGTTTGCAGCTCGATTCAACGGAAAATCTCGACGTGCGCTACGCATTGGCCCGCGCCGCGCTCGAATTACCGAATCCACCCGACGTCACTTTCGGCGTGAACCCGCACCGCGAGGCGAGCCGCTTCACGCTCGCGACCGCGTCACTCGTGTACAAGCTCAAGGTCTCGGTTACCAACTTCGTGTTCAAAGCGTTCGTGGAGCGCGCCATCGGTCGTTTGGCGACGCGCTCGGTGCTCGCGTTCACCGCCATTCCGATCAACGCCGCGTGGAACGCGCTCGTGTGTTGGTTCGTGCTGCGCGAAGCGCGCATCCGCGTGATGGGCCCGTCCGCGGCCAGCGAAATGCTGGACGTCATCTTCGCCGGCGAACCCGCGCCCTCCCCGGCTCTGCTGACGGCCGTGCATCGCGCGCTCGGGGCCGCAGTAGTGCGCACCAGTGAACTGCACCCCAATCACCTCTCCTTGATGCGCGAGCTCCGTCAACGCTTCGGCGAGCCGCTCGCGGGCGTCGAAGTCGACGACACGCGCGCGTTCTTGCAATCGCTCGCCCAGCTCACGCTCGCGGAGCGACGCACGGCGCTGCGCGTGCTCACCGTGGCCGCCATCTTGGACGGCCGCTTGGTGAAGCGTGAACGCCGCTTGCTGCTCGAGGCTTACGAAGCCGCGTCGATCACACCCGCACTCGATCACGTCGAGCTATTGCGCAAAGCCTTCGTCAGCGGCGACCCGATCTTGGGCCACGAACTCTTGGCGTCGGCTAGCTAAGAATTGTCAGGATCTTCTGAGCTCGGGGTCGACTCCAAGCGTGCGCCATCGACGCTAGTCTCGAGTTGCTTCTTCTGCAGTGCATCCCGGGCGCGCTCGGCTTTCGTGCGGCCGTGCAAGCGGCGATTGGTCTCGGCCTGTTTGACGCGCTCGGCCTTGGCCTTCTGCTTCTTGAACTTGTTCAGATTGACGACGTCGCCCATCACGCCGCAAGTCCTAGTGGACGGATATGCGTCGCTCGGCTGAGCCGGCGGAACGAACCGGGCGCGACCCCGTGCTTCCGCTTGAACGCGCGGCTGAACGCAAACTCGGACGTATACCCAACGCGCGTCGCGAGTTCCGCCAGAGAGTCATCGGTGGTCTCGAGCAAGCTCGCCGCGAGCGCCAAGCGCAATTCGCTCAAATAGCGCACGGGCGAACGCCCACTCACGGCCGCAAAGCGCCGGGCGAACGCCGCGCGCGAAAGGCCCACCGCGCGCGCCAAGCTCTCCACGGTCCAACGCTTGGCCGGATCTGCCTGGACCAGCGCGAGTGCACGCGCGACTCGCTGATCGAGTGTGCGGTTCGCCTGTCCATGACGCAACACGACCGCACCCGCCTCGACCCGCTCCAGCTTTTGCGTCGCACCGCGAATGGCACACGCCCCGCGCACCACGAGGACCACCGTATCCGCTTCTGACAAGAGCAGTTGCGCGCCCTCCGCCAAACGGTGCACGGCCAGCACTGGTACAACGCGGCGTTTCATGCCTGGAAGAGTGCGCCCCGGGCCCGCGAGCGTCCAGTCCCGCGAGCGAAACGGCTAGAACTTCGAGTGCCTCGGGTATGGCAAAAACGGCCCCGCCGGCGCAGCTATTGGCCCATGACCGCCCGCAACGCCCAAAACCCACCCGAAGAGCGTGCTGACGACAAGCCGGCGAACACCGTCCGTGCACGCCTGTACGAAGCGCGCACCGTGCTCGTCTTCGGCGAAATCACGATGGCGCTCGCCGAACGAGTCAGCGCGCAACTCGTCGCGCTGGCGAGTGAAAACGATCGCCCCGTCCGCGTCCTGATCAACTCTCCCGGCGGTCACGTCGAGTCCGGCGACACCATCTACGACGTGCTGCGCTTCATCGAACCCGAAGTCACCATCGTCGGCACCGGTTGGGTTGCCAGCGCCGGCGCGCTCATCTACACCGCCGTCCCGCGTGAACGTCGTTTGGCATTACCCAACACGCGCTTCATGCTGCATCAGCCCAGCGGAGGCGCCGGCGGTCCCGCCACCGATATCGAAATCGAGGCCCAGCAGATCCTCTCCGTCCGCGCCCGGCTCAATCGCATCTTCTCCGAAGCCACTGGCCAACCCCTCGAAAAAATCGCCCGCGACACCGATCGCAATCATTGGATGAACGCCGAGGAGGCCGTCAGCTACGGCCTCGCTGGTCGTGTCGTGGACAGCCCCGTGTTCGGCCGCGACCGTGCCTGAGACCGGGCGACCGCGATCCAGCGTCGCACCTCCCAGCGCAAGCTGTACCCTCCGCCGGCGGGTGCGCTTGGCGGAGCTACCTCCGCCGGCGGGTGCGATTGGCGAATCTGGCGCTACCTCCGTCGGCGGGTGCGATTGGCGGAGCTACCTCCGCCGGCGGGTGCGATTGGCGGAGCTACCTCCGCCGGCGGGTGCGCTTGGCGGAGCTACCTCCGCCGGCGGGTGCGATTGGCGAATCTGGCGCTACCTCCGCCGGCGGGTGCGCTTGGCGGAGCTACCTCCGCCGGCGGGTGCGCTTGGCGAATCTGGCGCTACCTCCGCCGGCGGGTGCGATTGGCGGAGCTACCTCCGCCGGCGGGTGCGATTGGCGGAGCTACCTCCGCCGGCGGGTGCGCTTGGCGGAGCTACCTCCGCCGGCGGGTGCGATTGGCAAATCTGGCGCTACCTCCGCCGGCGGGTGCGCTTGGCGGAGCTACCTCCGCCGGCGGGTGCGATTTGACGGATCCACCTCAGTGCCGCCAATCGACGCCGAAGGCTAGGCCGTACTTCGACGGGGCGCGGCCCCATCAATCAGAGTCCGGCTTCTTCACTCAGCGGCCAGATAGCGCACGACGAGATCGGTGATTTCGTCGACAAGGGTCGCGGAATCGAGCCCTGGGGGGCGTTCGACGACGCAGGCGAGCATGCTCGCGCGCACGGCTTGGTAGACGACGAAGGCAGCGGCATCCAAGTTGGTGCGCCGAATGCGGGCATTGGCCAGCGTGAGGAAGCTGCGGATGACGGCGATGATGCGCATGTCGAAGGCTTGCACGCGTTCGGTCGGGGTCACGCGTAGGCCCTCGACGACGAGTAGGCGATGGAGCGCGGGGGCCGCGCTGTGCAGTTCGAGCAAGCCTTCAATCACGGCGCGGGCGACTTCGCGATCGCTGCCGTACGCGCCGCGAGCCAAGACGCGGTTCATCATCTCCGTGGCTCGTTCGAACTCGCGATCTTGAAGTGCGTCCAAGATTGCGTCGCGATTGGCGAAGTATTGGTACAGCGTGCCCACGCTCACGCCGGCGACTTCGGCGATGCGTGAGGTAGTTGCGGCGTCCGATCCTTCTTGTTCCAAAACCCGAACCGTGGCCTCCAATATGGCGGCCACGGTGACCTTGGAGCGCTGCTGTTTCGGGCCTTTTCGTGCCGCATTGCTCTCGTGTCGCTTGCTCATCGGGAAACCTGAAAGTGAAGCGAATGGCGCGAGCCAGTGCCGGACTCCATGATCCATTCAGCCGAGCGGCGCATCCGCGGCTCGCGAAGCTAACACGGGGAAGCCACCATGCAGCTACGATTCAACGCCGATCGACGCACTCTGTTCTGGACTCTGATTTTGTTCCCGGCGCTGCCGGCGCTGTCGTATCTCAGACCATCGCTCGCGCCATGGCTACTGCCGTTCGCGCTCTATCTCGCGTATTGCTCGGGCGTGCTCGCGCACAATCACAATCACACGCCCGTGTTCCGAGGCAAGCGCTGGAACTCGCTGTACTCGGCGTGGCTGTCGTTCTTCTACGGTTGCCCGCTGTTCGTTTGGATCCCAACGCACAATCAGAATCATCATCGCTATCTAGACGGCCCGGGCGATGCGACGCGCACCTCCGAGCTTGCGCCCAAGGACGGGCTGTGGGCAGCCCTCAGCTACCCGACGCGCTCGGCGATCGCGCAGGGTCCTGCCATTTGGCGCTACGCGCGTGACGCACGCGCGCGACATCCCGCGCGTTTTCGCCAGATCGTTCTGGAGACGCTGACCGTTGGGCTCGGGCATGCGGCCGCAGCGGCGCTCGCCTGCTCGCTGTACGGCTTCGCGGGCGGTGCTCTGCTGTATGCGTGCGCGCTCGGCGTCCCCGCGCTGTTTGCCGCGTGGTCGATGATGTTCACCAACTACTTGCAGCACGTGGGTTGCGACCACGAATCGCCCGACGACCATTCACGCAACTTCGTCAGCCGTTGGATGAACTGGCTGGTGTTCGAGGCCGGATACCACACGGTGCATCACGAGCACGCAGGCACGCATTGGAGCGAGTATCCGGCGCTTCACGCGAGCCGTGCGCATCGGATTGCGCCGCACCTGAACCAGCGCACCATCTTGGGCTACTGCGTTCGTCGGTACGTGCTCGACGAAGAGGAACCGACGGTGAGGGCGAACGTGGCCGTGGCGCGTGACGCCCCGGTCCCAGGAGCGGGCGTGCGCCGCGTGAGCGCCCAGTGAGACCGATTGCGACACGCCCAGCGCCCTTCGAATTAGCGCGATCCCCCGGGAAAATTGCGGTTTTCGAGTTGGCCGCCATATTGCATTGACTCTCCGCAGACACGGCGCGCTAGCGCCCCGCTAACGGAGCAACACCATGTTTACCATCCTGCTGATCGTTTTGATTCTGGCCCTCATCGGCGGTGGCCTTGGGCATTCACGTTACGGCTATGCGGGTTGGTCGCCCGCGGGTCTGTTGGTCGTGATTCTCTTGTTCATGTTGTTCACGGGCCACCGGGTCTGAGCGACACTTTAGTGGCGGGCGCACGCTCGTCGCTCGGTTGACTCCCGTCTCGGTCGTCTTCTTCGGGGTGCCACTCACCACCGTGGCCCGCCAAAGACTCCCGATCTTGGGCAAACTGAGCCTCGAGCTGTGCGCGTGCCGCTTTTGCAAATGACAGACGACGGCTCTCGTCATTGATCACGGGCAGCATCTCTTCCAAACTCTGTACGTTGTGCAAGCGAAAGCGGTCCGCGCGCTCGCGAGCCTCGTAGGGTGCGACCCCCAAATGTTCGAGCGCTCGCCTCCCCAGGCGCAAGCCAGCCTCGAATGTCTCGCGCTCCACATGGCGTATCTTGAGCTCTCTGAGCTTGATGTAGTGAGTCACGTTGCGGGCACGCGCAATGATGCGCAGGTGCGGAAAGTGCTCTTGAGCCACTTCTGCCAGCTTGATGCTCGCCGCGACGTCATCCAACGCGATCACGAGCAGTTTGGCGTGCGCCGCCCCGGCGGAATGCAGCAAATCCAAGCGCGTTGCGTCTCCGTAGTAAATCCGAAAGCCGAACTTTCGCAGTAGTTCGATTTGGTCGGGGTCGTGGTCGAGCACCACCGCGCGAGTTCCGCTCGCGAACAGCAACCGCCCGATGATCTGCCCCACTCGTCCGAAGCCGGCGATGATCACCGGCGCATTGTGATGCTCGATCACATCATCCGGGCGTTCTTCTCTCGCAGCGCGCGCGCTGAGCCTCTGGCTCATGATGAGCAAGAGCGGGGTGAGCGCCATCGACAGCGCTACGACCAACGTGAGGATGGCGTCCCAATTGCCGGGCAGGAGGCGGGCTTGGCTCGCCACACCGAACACGACGAAGCCGAACTCGCTTCCCTGCGCCAGGAGCGCGGCGAACAGGAAGCGTTGATTCTGCGGCACGCCGAGCCCCGGGGCGATTGCGGCCAGCCCCGCTCCCTTGAGCACCGTGAGGCCTAAAACCAAGCTCACGATCAATAATGGATGCTCGGAGATCAAACTGAAGTTGATCGACATGCCCACGGCGATGAAAAAGAGCCCCATGAGCAGACCTTTGAAAGGCTCGATGTCGGTCTCCAGCGCGTGGCGGTACTCCGAACCGGCCAATACGACGCCCGCGAGGAATGCGCCGAGCGCCATCGACACGCCGACCGCGCTCATCAACTCGGAAATCGCGATCACGAGCAGGAGCGAGAAGCCGGTGAACACTTCGCGCAGCCCTGTGCGGGCGATGATCCGCATCAGTGGCCTCGTCAGGTAGCGCCCGGCGACGACCACGAAAGCGATCGCTGCGAGCACCTTGGCGACGGCAAGCAGCCCGCTGCCTTCGCTCTTCTCGCTGCCGCCGGCCAATAGCGGTACCAATGCGACCAACGGAATCGCCGCGATGTCCTGAAAGAGCAGCACCGAAAAGCCGGCGCGACCGATCGGCGCATCCAGCAAGTTGCGCTCCCGCATGGTTTGCACGGCGATGGCGGTCGACGACAAAGCCAGCGCGAGCCCCGCGACGACCGCGGCTTGCCAGGGCAGACCCACGGCCCACGCCCCCAAAGCCAAGAGCGCTCCGCACACCCCAAGCTGCAACGCACCGCCACCGAAGACCGGCCCGCGCAACCCCCAGAGTCGTTTGGGGTCGAGCTCGAGGCCGATCATGAACAGCATCAGCACCACGCCGAACTCCGCGAAGTGCAATATCGATTCTACGTCGCGCACGAGCCGCAGGCAGTAGGGCCCGATCACGCAACCCGCCGCCAGGTAGCCGAGCACGGACCCGAGCTTGAGGCGCGCCGCAAGCGGTACGAACAGCACCGTGGCTGCCAAGTAGATCAGGGTCTCGTCCATCAGACCGTGGCTGCTCATGTGCTGGCTCCTACGGTTGCGGTTGCGCTGATCGGCGCAGCCGGATGAAAAGTACTCAAGCGCGCGCGGTACTCGAGGCCGAGCGTGTGCAGCTCATCGTCGGTGGTGTGATGCGCGCCATGCAGGATGAGCGGGGATTGCCAGGCCATTCCGCAGAAGCGCGCGGTTTGCTCGACGGGTGGGACAAACTTGTCGAAAGAATGACCATGCATGCCGCCTTCGCGATAGGCGTTGTCATCGCCCCCGGTGGTCGGAACCCAGAGGCAAGCCTTCCCGCGCAACGCTTCGCCGCCTTTGCCGTACGCCCAGCCGCGCGCGAGCACCTTTTCGAACCATAAGCTCATCAGCGGCGGCGGCCCGTACCAGAATACCGGGTGCTGCCAGACAATCAGCTCGGCCTCACCGATCAGTGCTTGTTCGGCGGCGACGTCGATCGCAAAGTCGGGATATCGCTCATAGAGTGAGCGAACCTTGACGTCGCTCAAGTTGCTCACGGAAGCGAGGAGTGAGCGCCCCGCGCGCGAGCGATTCGGATACGGATGAGCGTAAATGAGAGCGATGCGAGCCATGGCGACCGCGACGATACACGCGCGCCCGCCGGTTTGGGTGCACGTCACGCCGTCGCGCCCAAAGCATCTCCCGTTGAGACGATTGGCTCGATGTTTCCTGCCTGAAACACATCGCCGCCGAGCGCTGCGCCGTGCATGCATTCTTCGCGCGCCACGAGCACGGTGACACGAGCACGGCGATGAGAGCCGAGAAGCAGAGAGGAAGAACTCGCAAGCGCGGCACGTAACGGCCGTTACGAGCATGACGAGCGCGACGAGCATGACGAGTTCGCGATCCACTCTCGATGATTCTGCAGCGGGAGTACTGCCGTCATCTGGAGTTTCGCCGGACTCAATCCTCGTGATAAGTTCGAGTGCTTTCACTTTGCTCGGGGCAATCCGAGGGAGAGACGCGGTTGACCATGGTTGGGGTGCTATCGCTTGATGTAGAGACGGATCGCCCGGGCGAACGCCTGTCCGTTCACCGTGTGAGCCGCTTACCGGGTGTGGAGTTCTGGACCGTTCGTGATTCGATGCGCCATTGGGCGATGCATCACGACACCTTCACGGCCAGCTTGGTCGCCGGCCGCCCGTCGATGAACGCTACTTGGTCCTATCGTGGTCGCAAGCAGGCGGTGTCCGCGGGCCAAATGCAGCTCATGGAACCGGGCGAAGCGCATGCTACGACCAGCGTGTCGGAGCCGGCCTCGTTCTTCGTCATCTGGTGGCACCCAGACGTGCTGCTCCAGGCGTCGGAGTCGATCGGCGTGCGCGGCGCCGTTCACTTGAAAGTCTCCCAAACCGACCATCCCGGGCTGCAGGCCTCCTTTCGAGGCCTCCTGGCCGGTGTCCAACACGCCAGCGAACCTTCCTTCATCGAAGAACAATTCCTCGACAGCACGCAACAGCTCTTAGAACTATGCGGCGAACGCAAGCCGCCCTCGCGCCCGCCCGGCAGCCACCCTGCCATGAGCAAAGTCCGTGCACGCCTGCACGACGAATTCGCCGAAACCCTCTCGCTCGAACGCCTCGCGAGTGAAGTCGGCCTATCCAAGTTCCACGTCGCACGCTGCTTCAAAGAAGCCACCGGCGTCGCCCCTCATCAATATCAAAAACTACTCCGCCTCCAAAGCGCCCGTCGCCACATCGAACGCGGCGCGTGCGTCCGTGAGGCCGCTGCCGCCGCCGGCTTCTCCGACGAAGCTCACCTCAGTCGATCGTTCCGAGAGTGGCTCGGCATCTCCCCCGGCACCTGGCGTCGCGCCTACGCAAACAAGACCACCACCTCGATTCCCTCCGCGCTTCCGACCTGAGCGCGTGCCGTCGCATTGGTTAAATCGCTGTTCCGCGTTTTCCGCGTTCAAATGTGCGCGAGCAAATTCAGTACAGAAATTTTCAAAGCTCCCGTAGCGATGCGGACGAGCTCCCGGAAAGCGCCGACGACCGGCGCGACGGCAATCCGACGGCCCGCCACCCTCAATCGAGAGCGCTCGAGTGAACCCTCATGTCGAAATCACGCGTGAGGGCTTCGTGCGCGAAAAAAGCGCGGCCGTGCATGCGAGGAGCAGCACGCCCAGGGCAAACGGTGCCGCCCGATGGGCGCGGGCGTACAGCAGGCCCCCGGTGAAGGGCCCTGCCACCTGAGTCAGCGATTGCAAGCCTTGGTTGCCGCCCTGGACGCGGCCTTGCGCATCGGGGCCTGCGGCGAGCGAAAGGAGCGCGCTGAGGCACGCGGTGAAGATGCCTTCGCCGACCGCAAAGGCGACGACCGAGGCGAACATCAGCCAAGTCAGCGGGAACAGAGCGATCAACGCCATGCCGGCAAGCCCGAACGTGGCGAGCGCCAGGCCCAGTTGCGCGGCACGGCGCTCACCGAGGTGCGTGATGATCCGCCCGAGCAGTAGACCCTGCACGGCGATGTCACTCAGGCCCACGGTAATGAAGACCGTGCTCGCTTGGGTGGCCGACCACCCGAGGCAGTCCTTGGCTAGCAATGCGAGCAGTGTGGTCATCATTGCGAACGGCAGCGCGAACGACACACCCGTCCAAAGCAGCGGCCTGAGCGTCGGCGCGGCCAGCAGCGTGCGCAGCTGCGAAAAAGGATTCAAGTGGGCAAGAGAGAGCGGCTCGCGGGGTGCGGCGCATGAACGAGTTTCGGGCATGAAAAAGAAGCCAAATAGTGCGTTGGCAGTGCACAAACCTGCGGCAAAGTACAGCGGGGCTGCGTTGCCGAAGCGCGCGAGTAGGCCGCCGATCGCAGGTCCGACGATGAAGCCGGCGCCCACGCTTGCGCCCATGTAGCCAAAGTTTCGCCCACGATCCTCGGGCCGGGTGCTGTCGGCTAAAGCGGCAAACGCCGCGCTGAAATTGCCGGCCGTGAGCCCGTCGATCAGGCGCCCGCAGATCAGTAGCCAAGTAGCGTGCGCGAAGCCGAACATGAGATAGCCCACGGCCGAGCCCAACATGCTCAGGATCAACACCGGTCTGCGACCGAAGCGATCACTCAGCGCGCCAAGCGCAGGAGCGGCGAGGAAGGCGGCGCCCGCGTAGCTCATGGATAGCGCGCTCACCAGCAACGCCAGATCACCGGTGGGCACGAGTCGCTCTGCCAGATAAGGCACGATAGGATTGACCAGACCGATACCCATCGCACCCAGGAAGGCCGTCGTTACCAAGAACCAGAGTCCCGCGCGGGGGGCGGGTCTGGAAGAAACCGAAGTCATACGCTTGGTTTAGAAGACCGCGGAGCGCTCGGCTTGAACGAATGCGACATCCGGCTGACGACTCACCATTTCACGCGCCTCGGCCAGGAACCCGCCTGGGGAGCGTTCGGCAAACGCGCGAAATTCGCGAGTGAAATGTGCCTGGTCGGCGTAGCCGAGCTCGTGCGCCAAGCGCGTGAAGCTGGGTTGGGCAGACTCGTAAATATGGCGTTGGGCGGTCTCGAAGCGAGTCACGCGCGCCAGCAACTTCGGCGACATGCCCACTTGGGCTCGGAACTGTCGCTCCAGTTGCCGCACGGAAAGACCCACGCTGTCGGCCAAGGCGCTCACGGTGCCTTGCCCATGGGCTTCGAACAGGCGAGTCGCTGCGGTGACCGCAAGGGTGGGCTCGAGATCGACTTCGGTCGCACGCTGGAGCAACCAGTCTTCGAGTACGAGCAGCGCTTCGTCCATCTCGCGCGCGGCGAGCAGGCGCCCCATGCGCGCGGCAAGCCGCGCGCTCACCGTCTTTGGCACCGCGCACGGGATCCCCGTGGCCCCGGAGGAGGGAGGACCGAGCAAGCGGATCGCACCCCATGGATAAAACTCGACTCCGACCATGCGGGTTGGCCCGCACGAGCGCAGACGTACGGGAAAATCCCTGAATTCTTGCACGTACATGCGCGGCAACCGTTTCAGTTCGGTGCCGACTCCGAGGTACGACTCGCCGTGCAGAAAGCCGAGCATCACGGTGCATTCCGGGTACAAGCGGTGTTCTGCGGTGAGGGGCGTGTGCACGTCGTCGAGCGCGCCGTAGTTGCGCACGAGGTGCGCGAGCGACGGATGCGGCTGAAAAAGGCGGTACACGCGGCAATCTTTCGCGCGCGCAAACGGTTCGTCAAGTTTGGTCGCGTTTGCCGAGCTGACCGTCTATAACCGCGGCTGGATGTGGGTGAACGGATCTTGAGGGCGCGCCATGTAGCTCGCGGCTTGCTCGGAGCGGCCTATTTTACGTCGAGCGCGTTCGCGCAATCCGTCTCGATCGACGATCGACCCGTTGCGCCGAGCGTGCAACCCGCCGCACCGAAACCCGCGCTCGCCCCGACGCCTCCGCCCGCGCCGGTCACTCCGCCGCGCGCCGTATCCACACCGATCGACTATCCGTCGCACGCGCAAGGTGAGCAAGAAGTCGTGCTCGAGCTCACGATCGCCGAAGACGGTTCGGTGACGAGTGCGCTCGCGATCAGTGGCGAAGCGCCGTTCAGCGAGGCCGCGCTCGCGGCTAGCAAGAGTTGGTCATTCGAGCCCGCCAAGCGCGGCGAGCAAGCGATCGCCGCCAAAATCCGCTTTGCCGTGCGTTTCGTGCCTCCGCGTGAGGAGGCCGCCTCTGACCCGCCGAAGCTCGAAAGCCCGTCGAGCAAGGCGGCTCGGCCAGTGCCGGCCGAGCCGGCGATGCAAGAGATCTTGGTGATCGGTCAGAGAGAACCGATCAAGCACACCCTCGGCCGCGCGGACGTGCACGACATGCCGGGGGCCTTTGGCGACGCCTACCGCGCGATTGAAATGCTGCCTGGGGTCGTGCCGATTGTCAGCGGACTCCCGTACTTTTACGTGCGCGGCGCGCCGCCCGGCAATGTCGGCTACTTCTTCGACGGCATTCCCGTGCCGTATTTGTATCACTTCGCGGCGGGGCCCGGCGTGCTCCAGCCGGCGTTCGTCGACCACGTCGATCTGTATCCGGGCGCATACCCTGCGCGCTACGGCCGCTTCGCGGGTGCGATCGTCGCGGGTGAAATGGCGCCGCCTTCATACCGATTTCGCGGTGAGGCGAGCATCCGCTTGATTGATAGCGGGGCGACGGTCGAGGCTCCGTTTGCTTCGGGTCGCGGCTCGGCCATGGTCGGCGGTCGCTTCTCTTACACGGGCACCGTGTTGTCGCTGCTCGTACCCGATGTATCGCTCAATTATTGGGACTACCAAACGCGTGCTCGCTACGACCTCGACAACAAGAACAGCATCGAAGTATTGGCATTCGGCGCGGGCGACTTCTTGTCCAACACCGAGACCAACTACCGAAGTGGTGTGGACACGAACGGCAACTACACCTCGCGCTCGGTGCGGGAAGAAAACACGATCGTCGACGTCAACTTTCACCGGCTCGACTTGCGTTGGGATCGCCGAATCAGCGACGGAAACTGGCGCAATGCGCTGATGCTCGGCCTGGACCGCACGGGTGGCGACAACGGCAATGTCACCGTTCGCAACCGGATGGTCGGTTTGCGTTCCGAGTACCGAAAGACGCTGAACCCACGCACGACCCTGCGCGCCGGAGGCGATGCGCTGTTCGAATCGCTCGCGCAAGACGTGAACAATCAGAGCGAGCCCGAGCGCATCGACAGTGGCTCGGGGATCGGCGGCAATTCCAACGACAATGACCCTGATTTCGGCTTCAATCGCGCGCGCCGCGATTTCACCGCGGGGGTTTGGACGGACCTAGTGTGGGCCGTCGCGCCGAAGCTCGAAGTCACGCCCGGCCTGCGTGCCGATCTATTCGTGTCGGGTGGGCGCGTCGCGCTCGCCATCGACCCGCGCATCAGCGCGCGCTACGCGCTGACCAAGAAGCTGAGCGTGACGCATGGGCTCGCGCTCGTGCATCAAGCGCCGAGCTTCGTCGTGCCGGTGCCCGGGTTCAAACCGTCGTTGCAGGGTGGGTTGCAGAGCGCCGTGCAATACAGCGCGGGCCTGTCGTACTCCCTGCCATCCGGCTTCGAGTCGTCGCTAGCCGTGTTTCAGAACGCGTTCTTCAACATGACCGATCTGATCAGCTTGGTTCAACTGCAGCAGACGACCAGCAAAGACGAGACGGACTTCCGCGCCCGCGGCCATGCCTATGGCGTCGAGTTCATGCTGAAAAGAAGCCTCGCGCGTCGAGTGGGTGGCTTCTTGTCGTACACTCTGTCGCGCTCGGTGCGCAATTCGGGCGAGCTCGAAGGGCCGGCCACGACCGACCGCACGCACGTGCTCAATCTGGGGCTCTCGGGCGACTTGGGGAATGACTGGCGACTCGGCGGCCGCTGGCTATTTTACAGCGGTATCCCCACGCACGTGGCGTACATCGCCGCAGCCAAAGCCCCACCCCGCACGCCGCCGTTCTGGCGCTTGGACTTCAAGTTGCAGAAGCGTTGGTACATCAAGCGCCCGGACGTCTGGTGGGGGCTCGCCTTCGAGGTGCTGAACACCACGCTGAATAAGGAGGTGCTCAACGGCGACTGCAACGCGTTCTCCTGCAAGTACGAAAGCATCGGTCCGGTGACCATCCCGAGCATCGGTGCGGAAGGCGCGTTCTGACTCGCTACTCGCTAAGGCCCGTTCCGCGGGCGCAGGCGTCGAGGTCTCTCTTCGGAGCACTGCATTCGAGAACGGTGCCAAAGTTGTTGTAATTGCACCTGCGCTCGCTCGCCGGCAGCCGCTCTGCGCAAAGAAGCAGCGCATCGAACTCCGCGTAGCAGGCTTCGCCGCCGAATGCCGTTTCGCAGCCCGACACGCAAGTTGCGGGATTGTAAGCGCCGCACTCGGTTTCTCGTGTGAGCTCGCACCAACGATCACAGCGCGTGGCAGGGATGGGATAGCCGTCTTGGCAACCACCCGCCAAGACGGCTAGGGCCAGTGGCAGACCCCAGGCTCCGTATTTCGAACAGCGCACTTTACGGTGCCGAGCTTGCCACATTCACGGTCAGCGTGTGCATGGCATTGCCCGACACCCACCCGACGCTGCCCGCGCTCGGGCCAGCCGGAAAGCGGAACAACGGCGAGCTAGTGACGAATTCCACGCCGGTCGCTGGTTTAGCGGGGCCTAGTGGCTTCAAAGCCAGGTCGAGCACGAGGGAGTACCAATCGATTTTCTTGTTCGTGCGCTGGGTCGAATCCCAAAGGCCGTAAGAAACGAACAGATTTTCCCCGAGCACTTCGAGCTTCGGGATCATCGCTTGGATGTTGCCGGTGTTGGTCGTGAGCCACGCCTCCGACAAAGTAGCCCCCGTCGTGCCGTTGGCGAGCACGACGCGCACGTCACGCGCGCTTCGTCCGCCTTGCGAAGTCGTATGGACGATCACGAAGCGACCGTCGCTCAACTTGATGAACTGACCGGTCTCGGTGTCCGTTTTGTTGTCACCCTCGGTGCCGGCGATTGCAAAGTAGGAAACATCGAAGGTGGTGCCGTTCTTCTTCGTGTAGCTGTCCAGCGTCCATGCCGAGAACCCGAGCTGACGATCGTACGCGTCGCCATGCGCGAGCGTGTACGCGACGCCTTGATCGATCAGCAGACGCTGATTGAAATTGTGCGAATAGAACCAGCCCGCGCCGGTCTGCGAAGTGCTATTCCCGCCGGCTTTGGTTTGCACGCCGGTGGCCGGGTCGAAGTAGCCGAAGTAGCCCGCTTGATGCCGAACGCCGTCGTCCCAGCGCATCTGGTGGGCGACGTACAACACGAGCTTTTGATTCATGCTGTCGAAGCCGAGCACGCCCGAGCCGGCGGCCCCTGCGTTGCCTTTGGCGAGCTCGATCGTGTTGTCCTTGTCGCCGAACACCAAGCTGTCCCAATCTTTCGTTGCGAAGTCGGGGCTGGCCGACTTGGCGACCTTCAGCTCGTTGCCGTCGACGTCGTTCTGATCGCCGTCGGTTGCGCTCGCTTTGAACGGATGATCGACGCAGTAGGCGATGTAATAGGCGCCGCCCGGGTCGACGGTGAAGCCGAGCAAGCGGTACGACGAAATGCCCGTTGCCACGGTGGTGCCCGTTGCGAACGTGGGATCGATGTGAGTGACGTAAATCATGCCCGGCGCGGGCAACGCGAACGGTTTGCCTTTGCCGTTCGTGTAATCGAGCCACGCGACATCCAGACTTCCGTCCGCGCGTACGACGGGAATGATCGGCGTATGGAAACCAAAATTGGCCAATGGGCTCGCCGGAACGAAGCCGTCATCGAACAAGTCTTCCGCCACGTTGTAGGCTTTGCCGGCGGTCAACGCGACGGCGTGCGGAGTGATTGCGACGCTGCTGGTCGGGCCCGAGCCCGCGGCGCCGACCGGTGTGCCCGCTTGCCCGGCTTGGCTGGGCGAGCCGCTGTTTCCACCGGCGCCGGGTGAACCAGACGCTCCGCTCGGTCCCCCCGCGGCATTCGCGGCGCCTCCCGGCACCCCACTCGCGTCGCCTGCGCTGCCACTCCCCGCGCCGCTCGAGCTCGCGCCGGCCGTCGTCCCCGGCGGCGAGCCTCCGTCCGTTTTACTGCTGCATGCGGCGAGCAACAAACAGGCGGCGAACAAACAAGCGCCGCCCGAGGTGGCCGCACCCAGGGATGGCTTTGACTTAGGATGGTTCATGTTGCGGGTGACCTGCGTGACTCGGGACAAAGCACGGGCGTGCTTTCCCATATGAACACGAGTACCCGCAACGGCTCCGCAAAAGGCGCAGCGCGCGACTCGAGTCGCAGGCTGTGCTCAAAGGTAGGCGCGTGTTTGCGCGGAATTATCGGGCGAGATCGGCCGCGCGACGCCCCGGATTGCGCGGCTTGGCAGGCACGGCGCTCGGGGTCGAGCGCCGCGCAACGTAAGAGCGCTTACCTTCGCTCTCCGCGTACAGCGCTCGAAGTTCTTCGAACGACGAGACCTGCGAGTTGCGAGCGATCCCCGCGTGACCGCGGCAGAGCCGCACACTCCGCTCGCCAAACGACAGCTCGACCAGTTCGCGCGCTGCTTCGAGCGCGCCACGCGGACGGAACGACTCACAAACTTCGCAGCGATGCGCCATGCGCCGGAGCGTCCTCGAATTCGGCCGCGCGGGCCAAATTTGTGGCCCGGCCCGAAGGCGTCGGCGTAGGCGGCGCGCGAGCAGTGCCAGCAAGGCCGTCAGCGCGAGCCACGGCCTCCCATTCGCGGCCCGGCTGAAGCTGCATCCGCCCCCCGCGGGACCGCGGTCGTTGCCACCGCTCGTGCCGCTCGTGCCGCTCAGCCCGCCCGTGCCATCGCCGACACAATAGCCGGCTCTGCACACGAGCCCGGCCTGTCCGCACAAGGCGAGGTCGCTGCCATTGTCGTTCACGCCGTCGCAGTCGTCGTCGAAATCGTTGCACTCTTCGACCCGTGGTGAGCCAGGGGTGCACGTCGAGGTACAGCCGGCTGCATACTGCGCGCACCAACCGACGCCGCACACGAGCCGCGCATTTTCGTCGATGTGGTCGTTGCAGTTGTCGTCGCGATCGTTGCACAGCTCGGTCGCGCCAGGGTAAATCGCCGCGTCGTCGTCGTTGCAATCGTCATCGCATGAGCCGAAACCTTTGCTGGGCGCGCAGCCACTCATGGTCGCCGCGCCGGATACGCCGTGCCCGTCGAGGTCTGCGTCGCGGCAATAGCTGACGATGGCGAGGCCCTCGTCGACTTCGCCGTCGCAGTCGTTGTCCTTGCGGTCGCAGATCTCAGCGTTGCCCGGGACCATGTTTGGGTCGTTGTCATTGCAGTCGCCGAGCGCGGCCGAATAGAGCGGCGGCAAGCTGCAAGCCACCGTGTAGCCCGAGCTCTCTGCACCAAAGCCGTCGCCATCGTAGTCGTGGTAAAATTGGCGGCCCGTGCAGCCGAATGCGACGCTGTAAAAGCCGATGCCTTCGCCGTCACCGCGGCTCGTGCGATCTCCATCCGCGGAGTTGCCCCAGGCCGTGAAATCGACGCCCCCCGGCGTCGCGGGCGCGGTCCAGCCGACGTTGAACGTGATCGGTCCGCTCGCGGCCGTGCGGGTCGCGCTGTGGGTAACGCCCTTACCGGACAGCTTGGTCCCCGAGTCGACGACACTGAGCGTGCCCACGCTCGACTCCAGGTAGAAGCCGGCCGCATCGCCGTTGGTTGGCGACACGCTGACCGTCAGCTTCAGCACCTGCCCCGGGCCAAAGCGGGTGATGTCCGGCGTGACCAGCACCGTGGGCGTCTGGCCGCCGCTGTGGCAGCCACGGCAGCCTTGTGTGGCCGAGCCATTCGAACGGGCAAAGGCGCGCGCTGGCAGCAGCGCCGCCAGAGTCGCGAGCATTAGCGCGGCATAGTGGGAAGCAGCCCGAGTGGTCGCTGGTTTCATGGCACTGGTTCGGCCGACATTCTCTCCGTCGAGTGGAGTGAAGCGGAGCTTGGGATCAGTGCCCGGCGCAAGCTTGTCTAGGCTCGGAAAAAGCAGGTCGGCCGCGTTGCAGATGGATGCAGAAGTGGGTGGGTGTGCGCACGGTCTAGCACCAACTCGTTCGTGGTGGTTGGTAGAGCGGGGCGAAGACGCTAGGCTGTCACGATGGGCGCCTTGATCCTGGTGGTCGACGATAGCCCCAGCATTCGTACCCAGATCAAAGGCGTTCTCCAGCAAGTCGAGGGCTTCGAGGAGTTCATCGAAGCGGGTGACGGCTTGCAGGCGTTCAAGCTGATGGTCGACCGGCAGCCGGATTTGGTGGTCTGCGACCTGATCATGCCGGTGTTCGATGGCCTGAAATTTTTGGCGCTACGCGCGAGCCGCCCCGAGCTCGCCAACATTCCGGTGATCATGCTCACGGCCGACGCCGACGCGAACCGCAAGGTCGAAGTGTTCGACAAGGGCGCCTCGGACTACGTGACCAAGCCGTTCAATGATCGCGAGCTCTTGGCCCGGGTCAAGGTGCACTATCGGCTCAAGGTGCTGCAAGACGAGCTGCGAGACGCGAACAAGCGCCTCGAAGCGTTGGCGGACACCGACGGCCTCACCTCGCTGTTCAACCGTCGCTACTTCGACACCATGTTGGTGCGCGAGCTCCAACGCACGGAGCGTTACAAGACTCCGCTCGGGCTGGTCTTGCTCGACATCGACCACTTCAAGCGCATCAACGACAACTTCGGCCACTCGATGGGCGACGAAGTATTGAGGAACGTGAGCCGCGTGGTCACCTCCAGCATTCGCGTCACCGACTTCGCCGCGCGCTACGGCGGTGAAGAGATCGCAGTCGTGTTCACGCAGACGACCGCGCAAGGCGTGTCCGAGGTCACCGAGCGCTTACGCCAACGCTTGGCGGACTTTTCCCACGTCTATCAAGATCATCGGGTACGGTGCACGGCCAGCTTCGGCATCAGCGTGTGCGACGGCCGCGGCCTCACGCCCAAGGCCAAAGAACTCGTGGACCGCGCAGATCGCGCGCTTTATCGGGCGAAACGCACGGGGCGCAATTGCGTGGTGCCCTGGACGCCCGAGCTGGACGCAGACTCTCCGGCAATGGTGCACGACGAGCTCGAGGATCACGACGAGCACGTTTGAGCTAAAAAAGCTGTAACCGCTCGAGCGCGCCGCCGTACCGCTCACGCTTGGCAAAATCACGGCTTTTCCTGCGCCCTGGCGAGTTTCGACGCGATAAGTTGACCGGAAGCGTGGGCGGCGCGACTCTGCGTGCCGCTCGAAGAAACCAGGGCCATGAAACGCCACGGGCTACGAGACCATCGTGCGTCGACAACGCACGCTGTTAGCTAACTTTCACGAGGGTAATCGCAATGAATCTATCCAATGTTCTGATGGCGGCTGCTGTTTCTGGGATCATGCAGGGCGTCGTGGCCTGTGGTGGCTCGACCCCGCCGCCCGAGGCTCCCTCGGCCGAAGTGCCGGTCAATCCGTCGACCGATGCGCCCGCGGCGGACGCGCCGGCTGCGGCTGCCGACGCCGCGGCGGCAGGTGCCAAGCACGACTGCAAGGGCAAGAACGACTGCAAGGGCACGGGCGGCTGCAAGACCGACAAGCACGATTGCAAGGGCAAGAACGAGTGCAAGGGCGCTGGCGGCTGCAAGGTCTGATTCGCCGCCTCTGACGTGATCGCGTGCTACGCCGGGTGTGCTGGCGTAGCGCGTGATTTTTTGTCCGAGTCGAAGCTGATGGCAAATAGGTTTGAACTACCCAACCTGGGCATCGGTCTGGGTCTGCGAACCAAGCACTACTCGACGATTCTCGAGCAGAAGCCGGCCGTCGATTGGTTCGAGATCCTGAGCGAAAATTATATGCGGACCGCGGGGCGTCCGTTGGATTATCTGGATCAGATCGCGGATAGCTATCCCGTGGTCATGCACGGAGTCTCGCTCTCGATCGGCTCGAGTGATCCGCTCGATCGTCAATACCTGACGGAGCTCAAGGCACTGCGCGAGCGTGCCAAAGCGCGCTGGGTTTCCGACCACTTGTGTTGGACGGGCGTGGCCGGCAAGAACACCCATGATCTACTGCCCCTGCCGTACACGGAAGAGGCCCTTGCGCACGTCGTCGGGCGCGTGCGCGCGGTGCAAGATTTTTTGGGGGCGCCCTTGGCGCTCGAGAATCCCTCCAGCTACGCGGAATTTGCGGGAGATTCCATGCGCGAGTGGGAGTTCCTGGGGCGGCTCGCCGAGGAAGCGGACTGCGCGCTCCTGCTGGACGTGAACAACGTGTACGTATCGAGCAAGAACCACGGGTTCGATCCGCTCACCTACCTGAATGCGTTGCCCTTCGATCGCGTGGTGCAGTGTCACGTGGCTGGCCACACCGACCATGGCACGCACATCATCGATTCGCACATCGGTCCCGTCATCGAACCGGTGTGGCAGCTGCTGGCCGTCGCGCATCGGCGCTGTGCGGGGGTGCCGGTCCTGCTCGAGTGGGACGCGGAGATCCCGAGCTTCGAGGACACGCACGCCGAAGCGTTGCGCGCACGCGACTTCATCGGGGCGGTCGCATGAATCGCGAAGCGACCGCAGACGCCCTCGGTTTGCACGAACGAGCGAGCGCAACGCCCGAACGCACTGGCGCGAGCCCGCGCGCCGCGCTCGGCAGTGCACCGGCCTGGACGGAAGGCAAGCTCGCGTTCCGGGCTCAGCAGGAGTGGTTTGCGGCCATCGTCAGCACGCCGCAAGACGAGCCTGCTCCTGTCGACGAACGCTCGGCGGCTCGCTTGATCACGGCCAGCGCGACGCTCAGTTCTCTCGAACGCATCGATATTTACCGCCGCGGGTATCACGCTCGCTTGATCGAGTGCTTGGTCGACGACTATCCGGTCTTGCAGCACGCGCTGGGCGAAGAGCGGTTCGAGACGGTGTGCCGCGGCTACATTGCACGTCGCCCTTCCAATGCACCAAGCCTCAACTATTTCGGTCGGCACATGGCGGACTTTTGTCGCGCGCTACCCCTGGCAGAGGCAGGGTTCGCCGCGGCTCTGGCTTCTCTCGAGTGGGCGATCGTGTTGGCGATTCACGCACCGACCGCAACTGCGATCGGCTTCGAGGCCTTGGGAGGAGTGCCGAGTGAGCGTTGGCCGGGTGCGCGCTTCCGGGTCAATCCATCGCTCGCCATCTTGCGCCTCGAGTATCCGGCCAACGCGTACCTACAGGCGTATCGCCTGGGAAAGCCCAGCGCGGTGCCCGCGCCTCGCCCGATCAATGTCGCGGTCTATCGTACGGGGCGCAGTGTGTGGCGCCTGGAGCTCGAACCCACGATGGTGACGCTGGTCGAGTCGTTGGCCGAAGGTTCCACGCTCGAAGCGGGTCTCGCCCAAGTCCAGACGATGCTCGTGCACGAATCCGAGCAAGAGATCGCGCAGAAAGTGGCCCACTGCTTCCAGCACAGCGTCTCGAGCGGGCTATTTTCCGAGCTATTGCTGTAGTCCGTTGATCGGTTGCCCGGAAAGGGAACATATTCGGGGGCGCCGTCGTAGCAAGCGGTGGACAGCACTTTGGGCAATCGGGAGATGGGGTACATGCGCGCGAGCATCGGTAGGGTTTTGGGCGGGTTGGCCGTAATCGGCTTGGTTACGGCGTGCGGCGGAAAAGAGGAATCCGGCGGGCCTTCCGCAACCGCCGGTAGCGGTGGTGCAGCCGGCAATGGCGCGGCAGGCCTGGCGAGTGCCGGGTCGGAGGTTGCCGTCGCGGGCGGTGGCGCATCAGCCGGTACCGCCGGTGCCGCAGGTGAAAGTGGCTCCGGCGGTGAAGCAGGTGCAGACGAGGGCTCGGCGGGTCTGGGAGGGAATGGCGGCGCGGGTGGCAACGCGGGCGCCGCCGGATCGGGCGGCTCGGCCGGCGGCTATCCCACGATCGATCTTGGACCTCAGCAGAAGTCCGACAAGCTCGACGTGCTGTTCGTCGTCGACAACTCGATCTCGATGTCCGACAAGCAGAGCGTCTTCAAGGCGTCCGTACCGAGCTTCGTGGCACGCTTGGTGAACCCGCTGTGCGTCGATGCCCAGGGCAAGCCGGCGGCCACCCAACCTGCCGCGGGCAGCGATGCATGCATCAGCGGTACACGTGAAATCACGCCCGTAAAAGACCTGCATTTGGGCGTGATTACCACTAGCATCGGCGGTCACGGGGGCGGCACGTGCGCGCCGGGTTCGTCCGGCGCGAATGTCGACGACCGCGCCGAGCTGCTGCCTGCAGTGCGCCCCAGCCTGCCCAGCTACAATGGCACGGGGTTCCTCGCGTTCGACGCGTCGGGCGTGGTCGGCGTGGCGAACGTGAACAACGTGATCGCGGACCTGCAAACGATCGTCGGGGCCGTCGGCGATGGCGGGTGCGGCTACGAGGCACCACTCGAAGCCATGTACCGCTTCTTGGTCGACCCAGAGCCTCCGACTTCGGTGGAGCAGGTGAACAACATGAGTACTCCGATCGGGATCAACCAAGCGCTGCTCACGCAGCGCAGCGGTTTTCTTCGCCCCGACTCGGCGGTCGCGGTGGTGATCCTGAGCGATGAGAACGATTGCTCCATCCAAGACGAAGGCGTGGGCTGGTTCGTTGGCTCGAGTTTGCGCATGCCGCGTTCGACCGCGGCCTGTGACGCGAACGTCAACGACCGCTGTTGTCGATCCTGCGCGCAGAGTGAAAGCGCGCCGCCAAGCGGGTGCCTGGCGCTGAAAGACGATCCGGTTTGCAAAGAAAAGCTGCCGAACCAGCAATACGCCACTTGGGACGCCGCTCACGATTCACTCAACCTGCGTTGCTTCGAACAGAGAAAGCGCTTCGGTTTCGACCTCTTGTATCCGGTCGAGCGCTACAACGACGCACTCAGCAACCCGCTGGTTCGCAACCGCGCTGAGGTTCTGGTCGACAACCCGCTTTTCGCCGCGCGTGACGGCAAAGGGCCGCGCTCGGCGACCCTGATCAGCGTTTCGATGATCATCGGCGCTCCCTGGCAAGACCTGGCCACCACCGCCAGCCTGAGCGCTGGCAGTCCCATCGACTACCTCGGCGGCACGGGGCTGGAGAGCAACGCGCGTTGGCCGATCTTGCTTGGAGATCGCGCCAACAATCTGCCGCCGAGCGACCCGTTCATGATCGAATCGACCTCCGAGCGCAGCGGTAAAAATCCGCTGACGCAAACCAGCATCACCCCCGCCAGCTCGACGAACCCGCTCGCCAACGAGATCAACGGACACGAGCAGAACATCCCGCAGTTCGATGACCTGCAGTTCGCGTGCACCTTCGCGCTGCCGGCGCCAAAAGTGTGCCTGAGCGGTGATGCCGCCTGCGATTGCGCGCCAGACAAGAACGGCGATGCATCGACCGTGGTCGCCAGTAACAGCCCGCTGTGTCAGCCACCCGGAGGCGGCCCCGCGTCGACGACCCAGTATTACGGCAAAGGGTACCCCGGCATCCGTGAGCTGACCCTCGCTCGCCAACTCGGTGCACGCGCGGTGCCGGCCTCTATTTGTCCGCGGAACGCGACGGACTCGAGCAGCCCCGACTACGCCTACAAGCCCGCGTTCAGCGCGTTGATCGGTCGCATCGGAGCGACACTGCAATGACCGGCGTGCCCGCGGCCGGCTCCGCGCTCGGCTTCAAGCGCAACACCCCGTGCTCCTGCAAGATGCGCAGCTTCGTGCGGGTTGCCGCGGGCAGTTGCTCGAAGTCACTCTCGGGCACCTCGTTCGCACCGCGCTGAATGGCGATGCCTACGGCGGCCTGAAACTGCTCGGTCGATTCGATCAGCATGGCGACATCACGCTTCGCGCGCGCTCCCCATACACTACGGATCCGAATCGCCGGGAGTTGAGCGAGGCAGCCATCGAAATGTTGCATTCCGTTACCAGCGGTGATTTGGCGTCGCTCAGCAACGCAAAGTTCATGGACTTCCGGGGCATGAAACCGGTTACGAAACGACCGGCCGCCGGCTCTTGTTCCCCGGCGGCATCCTGCGAAAAATCCGCGAGTTCTCCTGGATCCAGCCAAACTTGAATAAGCCATCCGGGCTGTGAGCAAAGGCTCATCTCCAGCCGTCCGATGACGGTCCGACCCGTTCGCGCGGCGAACGTGCTATTCGGGGCAGCTCAGCACCCGACCGATCGCCCCAAAGGGCAACGGTATTTCCCAAGCAATCATCGTGGCAAGCAGTCTCGAATCTCTCCTCGCCGAAGGCGTCATCAGCGAGATCTACGGTCGTTTGAAGAGTGGCAAGGAGGCCGAGGTGTTCGCGGTCGCTTATGGCGACGAGGTGGTCGCCGCCAAAGTCTACAAGGACCGCGCCCAGCGCAGCTTCAAGAGCAATTCGGCCTACAAAGAGGGCCGTGCGGTGCGAAACACGCGCTCGCAGCGCGCCATGGACCGCGGCTCGAAGTTTGGTCAAGAGGCGGCCGAGGACGCGTGGAAAGCCGAGGAAGCGAACGCGTTGTACAAGCTGCACGCGGCCGGCGTGCGGGTGCCCAAGCCCGTCATGTATCTGGAGGGCGTGCTGTTCATGGAGCTGGTGCGCGGTGTCGACGGCGAGGTTGCCCCGCGATTGATCGACACCCAGCTGGATGCCGCGCAAGCGCACGCGGCCTACTTGGACATGCTCGCGCAGCTCGTGCGCATTCTCTCGTGCGACCTCATCCACGGCGATCTTTCGCCGTACAACGTGCTCTGGGCCGAGTCGGGCGCTACGATCATCGACTTTCCGCAGATTGTTTCGGCGGCCCAAAACAGCCAATCCGAGTCGTTTTTCATTCGGGACGCGCGCAACATCTTGGGTCACTTTGCGGCCATCGATCCGAGCCTGCGCGCGCGCTTGAACAGTGATCCGCGTGAGATTTGGCGTGCCTATGTCCGGCGTGAATTGTCGCCCGATTTCCTGCCTACCGGGCGCGGGCACACCCCTGATCCGCGCCCGCGCTTTTTCGATTCCGAGGAGCGTCGTCCGCAACAAGATCGCGGCTCACAACAGAACCGCGGCCCGCAGCAGGATCGGAGTTTTCAACAGAACCGTGGTCCGCAGCCCGATCGCAGCTCACAACAGAACCGCGGCCCGCAACAGGATCGGAGTTTCCAACCGAACCGCAGCCCGCAACAGAACCGCGGCCCGCAGCCCGATCGCAGCTTTCAACAGGACCGCGGCCCGCAGCCGAACCGCGGCCCGCAGCAGAACCGCGGCCCGCAGCAGAATCGCGACCCGCAGCAGAATCGCGGCCCGCAGCAGAATCGCGGCCCGCAACAGAACCGCGGCCCGCAGCAGAATCGCGGCCCTCAACAGAACCGCGGTCCGCAACAGAACCGCGGTCCCGAATTGCAGATGGCATCGGCTCGCGCGAACATTGCTTCGCAGGCGCAGGCGCGCGAGCAACCGCGTCGACCGCAGCGTGCTCCGCAGCGTGGCCCCGAAGTGATCGTCCTCGCGCGGCGCCCGCCGGAGGCATCGCCCATTGGTGACCGAGGTGAGCCGCAAGATCGGCCGGTCGCGTCCGCGCAGCACGGTGATCCGCCGCACGACGCGGCGCGCCGCCGCCGTCGCCGTTAGCGACTTGGCCTATTTCCCGTTCTCCCCCGCTAGCGTGCTCGCGCCCATGGAAGGGGTGACCAACGCCGCGGTGCGAGAAGTGCTGGCCAGCTACGGCCCCGTGGGCTTGGTTTGTACCGAGTTCGTGCGCATTTCTGGCGGACGCATCTCGCCCACTTACTTGCGCAAACAGGTCGAGAAATTGCCCGACGTCGCTCTGAGCGTGCAAGTCATGGGCAACGACCCAGAGTTGATGGCGGAAGCCGGCGCGGTCGTGGCTCGCGCGGGCGCGGACGTGGTCGATTTGAATCTCGGTTGTCCGACGGGCGCGGCCGTTCGCAAAGGTGTCGGTGCCGCTTTGCTCAAACAACCCGAGTTGCTCGCGCGCCTGCTCGGCACCATGCGGCGCCAGGTACCGGGCCTCTTGTCAGCCAAACTCCGGGCAGGTTTCGACACGACCGACGACGCGCTCAGCAATGCTCGGCTGGTCGAGGACAATGGGCTCGACTACTTGGCGGTGCATCCACGCCGTCGCATCGATCACTACCGCGGCACGGCCGACTGGCGCATCATCGCGCTGATCAAACGCGAGCTGTCGATCCCGGTCATTGGTAACGGCGACATTTGGTACGCGCAATCGGCGCTGCGTATGTTCGAAGAGACTGGCTGCGACGCGGTGATGCTCGGCCGCCCCGCGCTGCGCAATCCTTGGATCTTCAGGCAAATTTCCGAGTTACTCGCGGGGCGCGAGCCGTACCGCCCCACGGGCGTCGACCTGGCCCGGCATTTTTTGCGCCTGGCGAGCGCACTCGGCTCGCGCGAACCCGGTGTGAACAACCCGCTCGGTCCGTTGAAGGAGCAGCTCGGCTACCTGTGCCGCTCGGTCCGCGAGGGCGCCTCGCTGCAACGACGGTTGCAACGGCTCCTGACGCTCGAGCTATTCTTGGAAGCGACCGAAGAAGCCTTCAGCGCGTTGCCGGTCGAGGCGCTCGATCTAGCCGCGAAGCCCGCGGCCGCCGCTACTTAGTCTTCGAACGTGACGTTGAACTTGCGGCCCTTGATGCGGCCCGCGCTCAAGCTTTGCTGCGCGCCTTGGCTGACGCGCTTGCTCACCGCGACGTACGAAAAGTGATCGTGGATTTCGATCTTGCCGACGTCACTGGCGTCGAGGCCGCCCGCCTCACCGGTGAGGGCGCCCAAGATGTCGCCCGGGCGCACCTTGTCTTTCCGCCCTCCCGAGATGCGCAGCGTCGCCATCTTCGCGTCGCGTTCGAGGCTCTTGGCGATCGCGGCCTTCTCGCCGCGCGGCACGGCTTCGCGCTGGGTCACGATCAGCTTTTTGCCCGTGAATTGCTCGATCGCCGCGACTTTGCCGTCTTCTCGCGAGGTGCGCAGCGAGACCGCAAGGCCGACTTTGCCCGCGCGCCCGGTGCGGCCGACGCGATGCACGTACACGTCCGGCTGGGAGGGCAGGTCGAAATTCACGACCAGATCCAAATCCGCGATGTCGATGCCGCGTGCCGCCACGTCCGTCGCAACGAGCACGCGCGTGCTGGCATTGCGAAACTTCGCCATCACCTTGTCGCGATCGTACTGCTCGAGATCACCGTGCAGACTATCGGCGCTGACGCCCGCTTCCGCGAGCACCTTGGCGATCTCCGCGACCGTCACTTTGAGGTTGGCAAACACCAACGCCGACTCGTGCGGATACGTCGCGAGCACCCAGCGCAGCGCGCCGATCTTTTGCTCGGTCTCCACGGGCACGACCAATTGCTGAATCTCAGCGGCCTGCTCCGGTTCGGGCTCGACCTTGACGAACACCGGATCTTTTTGATGCTTCCCGCACAGATCGGCGATCGAGCTCGGGTAAGTGGCCGAGAAAAACACGGTCTGCCGATTCTCGGGTAGCGCACGCAGAATCTTCTCCATGTCGTCTTGGAAGCCCATGTCCAGCATGCGGTCGGCTTCGTCGAGCACGACGGTGCCAACCCGGTGCACGCGCAGGCTACGGCGCCGCAGATGATCCAGCACACGACCCGGCGTGCCGACCGCGATGTGCGCGCCTTTTTCCAGCGCTCCGCGCTGCCGACCAATGGGCTCCCCGCCCGCGAGCACCAACACCGAGAGCCCCGCGTGGCGACGCCCCAAGCGGCGAATCTCGCGCGCGACCTGCGCGCTCAGTTCGCGCGTCGGACACAGCACGAGCGCCGCGATCTCGCGCGTCTCGAGCCGGATCCGCTCCAAGATCGGCAGGGCGAAGGCCGCGGTCTTGCCGCTACCGGTGCGCGACTGCCCAACCAAGTCCTTGCCTTCCAGTAGCACGGGCACGGTTTGAGCTTGAATCGGCGTCATTTTCTGAAAACCGAGCTCTGCGACGACCGCCAGCAGGTCCGGAGAGAGCGAGGTTTCAGCGAAGTCGGTCATGGGCGGCGCACCATAGCAGGCCGACGCCGAAGTGCCGCGCTCGAAGCATCACCCCGCAAGTCCAGCGATCGGAATGAAGAGGGGGCGGTCACTCTCCAGCCGCGCACCTCGAACGAACACTCCGTTCCCGATCCTGCGCGACCGAATCGCGATCTTCGGCCGTGAACTCGAGGCGTAGCGGCGCCCACTCGACGACTTCGGGCTTGCTCAGCGATTCAGCCGCTCCACCGGATGAGCCGCTCGATGGCGACCGACGCCGCTTGCTCCGCGCAGAAGACACGAGGTAGGTCAATTTTGACCTGACCCCGGGTGAGGTCAAAATTGACTGCACCCGGGGTCAGGTGGCGCCGGGTCGGGTGGCGCCCTGAGAGCTTTGGGACGCGGCGCGGGCTCCGCGCCCGCTACCCAAGCCCCCGTCGATCGGGGCTACGGCTTTGCGTTTTCGGCTCGAGCGCTGAAGCGGATTTGGCGCGCGGCGAACGCTTCTTCGCTCAAGCCTTCGGCTCGCTCGAAGAAGGACGTGAAGCGCTCCGCGAGCGCGCTGATCGTCAAGCTCGGGTTCACGGCCAGGTTGCCGGGCACGACGCTGCCATCACACACGTACAGCCCCGGATAACCGAACACTTGGTGACGCTCGTCGATCACGCCGGAGGCGGCGTCTTTGCCGATGCAACAGCCGCCGAGGATGTGCGCGGTCGCGGGCGTGCGCAAGAGCACCTCCGAGATCACGTTTTGGGCTTCACCCTGCAGCTCGTCCGCCAGGATTTCGGCGGCCTGCTGCGCAATCGGCAAGTAGCTGGGCACCGGTTGATCGCTTGCCATGTCTTTGAGACGGCGGCCGAAGAGCGAGCGCCCGAGCCGCAGCTTCAGGTGTTGATCGACCGATTGCATGACCAGCAAAATAACGGTGCTACGCGCCCAATCCCGCACGCGCCACAGCTTCAAAATACGTGGCAGTTGGGTCAGCATACGCGCCAGCATCTTCAAGGGTCGAGTGAACGCCGAGCCGTTGGGGGTGAGGGGAACACCGAGCAAGCGCATCGCGCCCGAACCACTCGGGTAGCGGACCGCTTCGATCTTGGTCAGCGAGTTGGGGTGGAAGGCCGCGCCGATGGCGATGCCGCGCGAGAGCTCACGGTGCGCGTCGAAGCTGGTGGCTCCGAGCAGACTTTCGCCGTTGGTGCGCACGAAGTCACCGAGGCGCGCCGACACCGCGGGCAACGTGCCGTGCTGATCGCGGTTCTTGAGTAGTAGCTCGACGGTACCGAGCACCCCGGCCGCGAGGATCACGCGTTTGGCACGCAGACGTGGGCCGGCGCGGTTGAACCGTGAGGTCGAGCGCTCCGTCTCGATCTGGTACTCTCCTTCGCTCGGCACCACGCGCGTGACCTTGAGCTCGGGGAACACGACGGCTCCCCATTGCTCGGCAAAATATAGGTAATTTTTGTCGAGCGTGTTCTTGGCGCCGAAGCGGCAACCGACCATGCAACCGCCGCACAAGTTGCAGCCCGTGCGCTCGGGGCCCGCGCCTTCGAAATACGGATCGGGCACCGTGACGTTGGGCTTGCCGAAGTACACGCCGACCTCGGTGGCGTGAAAGGTGTCGGCGCTGCCCATGCGTTCGCTGACCCGTTGCAGCGTGCGCTCGCCCTCCATCAGCGCGCGGTTCTCGGTCACGCCGAGCATGCGGCGCGCAGTCTCGAAGTGAGGGCTGAGCTCTGCTTCCCAAGCCACCGCGCGGCTCCAAGCCGGGTCGTCGAACACGCTCGCTTGCGGGCGCATCAGCGTGTTGGCGTACACCAGGCTTCCACCGCCCACGCCCGAGCCGTGCAGCACCATCACCCCTTTGAGTAGCGTGATGTTCTGAATACCGAAGCAACCGAGGCGCGGTGCCCACAGGTACTTCCACGCGTTCCAATTGGTCTTTGGAAAATCAGGCGCACGCCAGCGCTTGCCGGCCTCGACCACCGCGACCTTGTAGCCTTTTTGGGACAGGCGCATCGCGCTCACGCTGCCGCCGAAGCCACTGCCGACGATGACGAAGTCGAATGCCTCTGCGGGGCTCGGGGGCGACACCGCTTTTAGTTTGTTGCGCCCGGCTCGGCCTGGCAAGCCCGCGCGCTTTCCGCGCGGGCCGTCTTTCAGATCGCGCGAATGGCCTGGAGCGTGCTCGTTACGGCCGTCCAGTCGAAGGGCGTCAGATTGCGCTCCGACATCTGCGCGACCCAAGCGCGGCTGACTTTTTCGAGCGCCTCACCCCGCGTGGCTCCCAGCTCGGAGATCACGATTGCGCCCTCGCTCCGGCGATCGTGCGCGGCGACCTGCCATTTCCCGGCGTCATCCGAGGCTTCACGGGGGGTGACGTGAACATCCAGCATTTTGCCGGCGCTCTCGAGCTCGAAGACTTTTCCAGCGCCGCTTCGGTACTGCATCGTGACCTTGCACAGTGGTTCCGGCTTTTCGGGCTTCACTCGTCGTCCTCGTCGTCGTCTTCCGAGCTGCGTGAGCCTTTGGGACGCATGTCGCGCGCGGCGATCAGCCAGTCTTTCTTGGCTTGCTGATAGGTGGCGCTGGTCGCGGCCGACAGCTCTTCGATACTGAGCGCGGGCATGCGGCGCCGCGCGAGCTCTCCCCCGAGGTGCCCTTGAATGCGCGCGCGGGCCTCGGCCAAAGTGCCGGGCCAGCCGCCGACCACGAGGCGGCCATCGCTCTGCATGCTCTTGCACCAGACCTGCGCCCAAGAAGAGCCGAGCAGCAGGGGCTCCTCGCTCAGCAACGCTTGGCGTTTGTCCGACCGACTCGGCCGCTTACGCGGCTCACTGGACGGTGACTCCTCCGCAAGCAGCGGAGCCTCAGCCTCGGTCATGACTTCACGCCGCGGAGCCGCGGGCGTGCCCTAAATGCATTCATTGAGCGTCTTTCATACCACTGCCAGCAAATTTCGTTCGGCTTTCTTTGGCGGCGCGCGCGCTTTCCCCATTTGAGGCTCAGCGCTCTCGTTCGAATCCGGCGTGACTTGTCACGGAGGGCGCGGATGCACGCAACGAAGGCCTTGGACGTTGCGAATTGCCAGTGGCGGAGGAATTGCGCGCCGTGTGTCGGATTTGCAACGTTCTTTTTTTCGTAGGGACGCGAGGGGCTTCGGCGTCCGATTCACTGAAGGAGTTCGAAACGATGAAAAAGATCAGTACTCGCGTTGGCCTCGGTCTCTCGGTGTTTGCTCTCGGCGCCTGCTTGAGCTCGCTCGCTCTCGCGGAGACGCCCAAAGCTCAAGAAAATGGGCGCCCACAGTGCTCCGGTGAGCACGGTGGCAAGAAGACCGAGGCCGAGCGTCAGCAGCACGCCGCCGAGCGCTTCAAGAAGGCCGACAAGAACGCCGATGGCTTTCTGACCCAAGCCGAGGTGGGGGATAAGCGCTGGACGCGCATCCAAATTGCCGACGCCAACAAGGACGGCAAGGTCTCGCAAGCGGAACTCGCGCAGGCCAAGGCCGATGGCAAACTGGGCCACGGCAAGCGCGGCGATAAGCGCCCTGCGTGATGCGCGCGGCCTCGAGTGACGCGAAGTCACCCCGTGTCCGCTCGACGCGGGGCGGCTTCGCATTTCGCTGACGCTTCACGCGCGTTCGGCTAGCATTCGCGGGCCCATGACGCGGAAAAATTCTCGGCCTTGTGCCTGGGGGGCAGGGCTTTCGGCACTCGCCAGTGTGTGGATCGCCACGTCACCGACGCTTGCCGCGCCGCGGGTTCCGACGCACGTGGCGTGCGTTGGCGATAGCATCACGTATGGCTATCTCGCTTCGAATCCAGCGACCAAGAGCTACCCCGCGAATTTGCAAACGCTCTTCGGCGCGGGCGTTCAGGTCAAGAACTTCGGCCGCAACTCGGCGACGATGCTGTCGGGGCCGTATGGTGACACCCCGTACGTGAATCAGCCCGAATACGCGGCCGCGACGAGCTTCGTGAGTAGTGCCGGGGCGAGCGCGGTGACCTCGGTCATCATCATGCTCGGCACCAATGATTCGAAGCCCCAGAACTGGACCCCGAGCGGCAAGCCCAAAAACGATCAGCAATACCTGAGCGACTACCGAGCGATGGTAGAGCACTTCAGCGCCCTCACGCCGAAGCCGCTCGTGTATCTGGCTTTGCCGCTCGCCACGGGAAGCAGCCCGTGCTGTTCGATCGATGGCAAAGTGATTCACGACGAGGTGATCCCGCTCATCAAACAGTTGGCCCTCGAAAAACAGCTGCCGACGATCGACTTGAACACGCCCACGGCGAACCATCCGGAGTACTTCGCCGACGGCGTGCACCCGACGGACGCTGCCTACGCGATCGTCGCGGGGTTGATGCATGACGGCTTGCTTGCGGAGCCGAGCTCGGCGGGTGCCGATAGTGGTGGTAGCGGCAGTGGCGGTGGAGCGAGTGCGGGCAGTGCTGGGCTTGCTAGTGCGGGCAGCGCGGGGGCTCAGAGCGCTGGGGGCGGATCATTGAATGCGGGCGGAACGAGCGGAGTTGCGGGCGCAGCAATTGCGGGCGCCGGTCTGGGCGGCGCCAACGCCGACGCGGGTCAAACTGCCGGCGCGGGCGGTGGCGTCGCGGGTACTAGCCCCAATTCGGCGGGAAATTCGGCGGTGTCGGCGAACTCGGGGGGTGGCGGGTGCGCCGTCTCCGGACGCGCGCGGGCAACTTTCTCGTCTTCCGCGCTGGTTGCGCTCGGTCTCACGCTACTCGCGGCGCGTCGTCGCCGCGCCCAGCCCCGAATGTGCTAAGGGGTGCGCCACGAACATGTTGAATGATGCTCTTCGCAGCCGAATTTCTGGACTCGTCGCGCAGAACCCCGTCGTTCTGTTCATGAAGGGCACGCGGCGCGCGCCGCAGTGCGGCTTCTCCGCGCAAGTCGTGCAGATTTTGGACGAGCTCGTGCCCGAGTACGAGACGGTAGACGTGCTCAGCTCGGCCGAGCTGCGCGATGGCATCAAAGAGTTCTCGCAGTGGCCGACCATTCCGCAGCTGTTCGTGAACGGCGAGTTCGTCGGTGGTTGCGACATCGTGCGTGCCCTGCAGGAGTCGGGTGAGCTCTCGCAGCTCTTGTCCAAGCCCGGCGCGCCTCCGGCGTTGCCCACGATCGAAGTCTCCGAAGCCGCGCACCAAGCATTTCAGGGGGCTCTCGGCGACGCCGAAGGTGAGGTCCTCCACCTCAAGATCGACGCGCGGTTCCAGAATGATCTGTACTTTGCCCCGCGTGAGCCGGGCACGCTCGAGCTCGACATTCGGGGGCTCGCCTTGTTCATCGACCCTGCCAGCGCGCGCCGCGCCGACGGCATGAGCATCGATTTCATCGATGGCGCCAACGCCGGCTTCAAGATCGAGAACCCGAACCAACCGGCGAGCGTGAAGCAACTGACGCCCGCGGAGCTGAAAGGGCTTCTCGACAAGGGGGCGATCGCCTTGTTCGACGTGCGCCCCGATCACGAGCGCGCACTCGCGAGCATCGCGCAGGCGCGCTCACTCGACGAAGCCGGCCAAGAGTACTTGTTTTCGCTCGACCGCAACGCGCCGGTCGCGTTCTTGTGCCACCACGGCATGCGCAGCCAAAACGCAGCCGAGCAGGTACTGGGTGAAGGCTTTCGCAACGTCTACAACGTGCGTGGCGGCATCCACGCATGGTCGGAAACCGTCGACCGCAACGTGCCCCAGTATTGATTGATTCGCTCTCGTCGCACTCAGAGGATCCATGTCATCGCATCCCACGAATTTCCAAGGTTCCGTCGTCGACGCGCTGCGACAAGCCATCGAATCGGCCATCCCGGGCGCGCAAGCGACGGTCGGCGGTGGCGGTGGTCATTTCACGATTGAGGTCGTTTCGACGGCATTCGCCGGCAAAGGCATGCTGGAGAGCCAGCGTCTCGTGTACAGCGCGATCGCTCATTTGATGAAGGGCGATGCACCGCCCGTGCACGCGGTCGATAGTTTGAAGACGCGCACACCTCCGGCGAGCTGAGAACACGCGCCTCGAGCCGCCCGCGGCGGCCCGAGTCAGCGCGCAGCCTTGCCGAAAGCCGGAGCGTCCATGCATTCTATCGACTTCCACGCGCACCACTCGCCGCAGGGCGCCTACGCGACCTTCACTTGCGGCCGATTCGGTGCCGGCGGCGGCCCCACGATCGAAGGCGCGCAACCTGCGAGCATGGATCTGGTGATCGGCTACGCGGACGGCGACACGGACGACATGCACGCGCTGCCTTTTTTTCGCGGCGCCGGCATCGCTGATCTTTCGGACTTCGCGGCGGACGCGGCCACTGCGCCCCGCAACCGACGGCTGTTGCTCGCCGAGCCAAATCGAAACTACCAGCGCTCGGTCGACAGCTGGACTTCCGGGGACTTCAGCTTCTCGATCTACACGCCGGTCACGCCCTTGCCCGATCCGGACGCGCTGGGCGCGGCGGCCTTGGCTCCGGCGTTGCTGCCGGCGGTGGCCGCTCGGCTCACGCTCACGAATTCGAGCGCGGTGCCGCGGCGTTTGGTCTTTGCGATCACGCCGGGTCGCCCCTGTCGTCTGCTCGGAGACAGCGTTCCGGGCGCGAAGGCGGTCGCCTGGGGCACCGACCTCGGCGTCGCCGCGAGCGATGTGCCCGGTCTCGAAGCTTGGGTCGCCTTCAGTGACCTCGAATACCTGAGCTCGAAGCGGAGCCACTTACTGGGCAAAACCTGTGGCTTTTCGCTGGTGGTGCCGCCCGGCGAGACGCGCAACCTCGACCTGTCGTTCGGCTTCTGCCGCCCCGGCGTGGTCACGACGGGGCTCGAGTGCCACTATTTCTACGCGCGCTTCTATCCGACGCTGAACCTCGTCTTGCAAGCGGGTATCGAGCAGCATGACCGATTGCGCCGTACCGCGGAAGCGCAAGCGCGCGAACTCGAGCAGTCCATTGCGGACGAGCATCGACGGTTCTTGCTCGCCCATGCCGAGCGTAGCTACTGGGGCAACACGCAGCTGCTCGAGCACCTGGGCCGCCCGCTGTGGGTCGTGCTCGAAGGCGAGTACGCGATGATCAACACGCTCGACCTGAGCGTGGACATGATGTTCTACGAGGCTCGTCACAATCCGTGGACCCTCCGCAACCTGCTGGACCAATTCGCGGAGCGCCACTCGTACGTGGATCGCTTGAACCGCCTCGCGAGTAGCGCGCGTGGCATGGAGCTTGGCCACATTCGTGATCCCGAGCTCGTCAAGGGGCTGATTGGGCCGCCCGAAGCCGCGGATTTACCCGGCGGGATCAGCTTCACTCACGACATGGGGGTGGCCGGTCAATTTTCACCTGCGGGGACCTCGAGCTACGAGATCGCGGGCGTGATCGGCTGCTTCAGTTTCATGACGGCCGAGGAACTCGTCAATTGGATCCTGATCGCGGCGACCTACGTGCTGGTCACGCGGGACGACGCTTGGCTGGTTCGCAAGCTGCCGGTGCTCCGTAGCTGTCTCGAGTCACTCCAGCACCGCGATGATCCGGATCCGGCTCGGCGCAACGGAGTGGTCAGCCTCGACTCCGCGCGTTGCGCGGGGACGTTCGAGATCACGACCTACGATAGTCTCGACTCGAGTCTGGGGCAGGCGCGCAATAGCTTGTACTTGGCGAGCAAGACCTGGGCCGCGTGGCAAGCGTTGAGCTTATTGTTCGAGCGCTCGGAATTGCCGGAGCTCGCGCGCTCGGCCCGCGACTCGGGCCGCCTGCTGGAACACACCGTACGGGACTGGTTCGACCCGCGGCTCGGTTACCTGCCCGCGCTTCGCCACGGCTCGTCGAGTGCGATCCTGTCGGCGGTCGAGGGCCTCGTCTTTCCGCTCTTCTGGGGCCGGCAGGAGTTGCTCGACGAAGCCGGCGCACACGGCGCATTTTTGGCGCAGCTGAAGGCACATTTGCAAGCCGTGCTCGTGCCCGGGCTGTGCCTCTTTGCGGACGGCGGCTGGAAGCTTTCGAGCAGCTCCGACAACAGCTGGCCGAGCAAGATCTTCATTTGTCAGCACGTCGCGGAGCGCGTGTTCGGGCTTCACGCGGATAGCGCTAGTCACGCCGCGCATGCCTCCTGGCAGCAGCTCGGCTGCGCAGATTGGGCCATGACCGATCAATGCTTTGCGGGCATCGGCAAGGGGTCGAAGTATTACCCCCGCGCGGTTACCGTGTGGTTGTGGCTCGACCCTTCGGGTGACCCCCTCTCAGTCTAGGCCGGCCAAGCGTCGGGCCAACGCTTCGACGCGCAGCATGGCGTTCAGGTTACTGGTGCGGTGCGCGTGATCCATGGCCGCGAACAAGTGCGTTTGCTCGCGCAGCAGGCGTTCCGGTGAGTGCTCGAGTAAGCTCACGTAATGCTCGAACACCAGCTCTGGGTCGAGCGATGTGCGCTTGAGCACCGCGTGACGGACCACGGCGTGCAGGGTGTAGCGGTTCTCGACGGGCTCTTGGACTAGCTTCCAAGCCAGCAGCGGATCGAGCGCCGCGCTCAGCTGGCCGCGGATCTTGGCCAATTTGCTCAAGGACTCGCGATCCACATGATCACCCTCGATGTTCGCGAGTACGCCCAAGATGCGCTGGCTCTGCAGCGACAGCCTCCGCCAGGCCCAGGCCACGAGGATCGCGATTTCCGGCAGATCGTCTTCGTGATCGATCACGCGCACACTTTGCACCCCGCGCTGCTCGAGGAACGCGCCAAGCTCGGTCACCGTGGCCCCGCCTGAACCCACGATGCCGTCGGCAATGTCGAGCGCGAGCGGGTTCCAGCGCAGCATGCGCGTCAGCCGCGAAACACGCGGGAAAGCGCTGCGCCCCGCCGTGACCATCGGTGCGGTGACCGGAAAAATCAGCACGCCCGCGAGCAAACAGCGGCGTGCCGTGATCACGAACGTGACAGGTGCAGTCACGAACGCATCGAGCAAGCGCGCCATCGCTTTGTCGTCCTCGTGATTGTCGAGCACGATCAGGCGCGGCCCGGTGCGGGTGAAAAACTCGTTCAGCCGCTCGACGCGCTCGTCGCCACCGGGCACTGCGAAGCGCAGCGCGAGCATCTCCGTCAGCGTGTAGAAATCCCAAGAACCGACCCGAAACCACGTCGCGCGACCGCCGAAGAAGCGAACCAAACGGTGCGCCAATGCCGCCGCCAACATCGACTTGCCGCTGCCGCCCGCGCCCACCATTGCCAAGCGCGTCGGCGCCGTGTCTTCGATGATTTTGGCGAGTGTGGCCAGTTCCGTCGCGCGCCCTTTGAGGCCGCGAGGTGGGGGAGGGAGATCGAGAGGCGGCATGGAGTGCCGGAGCGTACACCGCGGCGTGCGCTTCGCCGACCGCGTGAGCAGCCGCGCTGTCTTTCTGCGATCTTGCGGTATTCCTCGCGGGTGAACTCGCACGACAAAGCGAGCTCACCTCAAATTTTTTGACCCGAATCGCGAGCCTGCTGGCACTGATTGCCCGCTGAAGTGCGTCGTCGATCGCGAAACGCGCTACAGCCGTTTCACGCGGGTTTCTATGCGAGTCGGTGGTCGCAAACAGAGACCGCATTTTGGCAGAGATGCCCCGCGAAAATTGGGTCGCATCTGTGGTACTCGAATAGCGCTCGGTGTGGTGGAGACAATTTATTCGCAGCGCGGCTCTGCCGCCAAGACTGCAATCTTTCAAGCCCGCGTAGACCGGTCGCACCGACCACCTGCGTTCGGCTACCAAGGAAGCCCCTATGATCACTTCTCAGCAACGCTCTCTTATTGGTTTGGCGGCTCTGCTTGCGATCGCAGCAACTCAAGCGTGCGGTAGTAGCGACGGCGATGACGCGCCGGCTGCGGGTGCTCCTGGCACCGCGGGCGCGCCAGTCACGGGCACGGCGGGCTCCGGTGTCAGCGGTGGCGGTGCGGCTTCGGCGGGCGCTCCGGCCGTCGGGGGCGGCGGCGCGGCTTCTACGGTGGGCGGTGGCGGCGCAGGCGGCGCAGGCGGCGCAGCGGCCGGGGCTTCGGCGGGCGGCGCGGGCGGTGCAGCCGCCGGTTCCGGCGGGAGTTCCGCGGGATCTGGCGGAAAGGCCAGCGGCGGGAGCGGAGGCAGCGCGGCCGGTGCAGGCGGCGGCGGTTCCACGCCGACCTACGCGGAAGTCAAAGCCATATTCACCGCGAGCTGCGGTACGGGCTGCCACAACGGTAACCCGCACACCAACTTCACCACCGGCGATTTGTACACGACCTTGAGCACGGCGATCCCGGCGACGCCCGCGATGCGAGAGTGCAAAGGCTCGACGCTAATCACGCCCAACGACGGACCAAACAGCCTGATCGTGAAAATCGTTTCCGGAAGCACCATGTGTCAGAACAGCGGGGTGAGTCAGACTATCCCCCGTATGCCAAACAACTGCGGCACCAATCCGATGTGCCTGAGCGCGGCGCAAATCAAGACGATCTCCGATTGGATCACGGGCGGCGCTCCGCACTGATCGCACGCGCAACGAACGACAGCGCGGCACTCGTCACGCCGCGCTGCTCGGCTAAACCATCGAGACGCGCTTCATCAACGTGCCACACAGTTTCGACTGTGGGTCGCGTTCGCGCTCGATGGCCAGGCCCGCTCTGAATACGGTACTGGCGCTGGCTTCATCGCCCAGCACGACGTGACAGATGCCGAGTAACTCGTGATCCGACGGTTCGGCGTGATCGGCGACGATCGTCGTCAATAGACCGCGCGCCGCGCCGTGCGCTTCGACCATGGCGGCAGTGGCCGGCTTGGGGGCGCCTTTCATGAGCACCATCAGCTGCAGGGCTTGGCGCTGGTCTTCCACGCGGTACCCTGCAAACGCTGGGCTCGCGAACAAATCACGGTAGCCGCGATACGCGCCGTCCGTGTCCCCGTTCTTGGCGCGGCCAATGATTTCCTTGACCGAACGCACGAGCTCTTCGTTTGCCACGCGGCGAGCGTAGCCCGCGCGCCGCGCTAAACCAAGCGGGCCGCGCGCAGTTGGTTCAAGCGTGCTGCCACTGCGCTTTTCCGAGATGCAACAGGGCCGCCGCCACGGTCGCCGCCAACGCGCACAGCGCTTCGCCGTTCGGGTGGTCGTAGACCAGGTAGTCGCGTCCGATCACGTCGTAACCCGCCAGGTGCCGGACGTGCCTCAGTGATTCACCCGCCGCCAAGTGTAGAGTGGCAATCAGCGAGCTGCGCGCGTCTTCGTCGAACGGTGCGCCGAAGCGAGAGATGACCGCGTACAGGGCGCCCTGCGGTAGCGGCCAAGCGCCGTCTTCAGAGACGATCTCGAGCTGTTCGGCACTCTCCCGCAAGTAAACCGACGACAGCTCCCCGCTTGCCGACGAGAACTCGTGGATCTTGAACATGGCCGATGACACAGCCTAGATCGAATTTCGGGGCGCTGAGCCAGCGCGGAGCGCCGTAAACTGCCCGCGTGCCCAACTACCGCCACTTTGGTCACCATATTTGTCACAGTTTCCCTGCAAAATCATGGGGTTCCCTTCAGTGCGGGCTACGTCCGAATCCGGGATGGATGTATGTTCCCCGCCATGGCCAGCGACACGTACCACGAGCCTCTCGAGCTCTTGTCCGAGGACACGAAGAACAAGCACCGCGCGATTGTCTCGCTCATGGAAGAGCTCGAGGCGATCGACTGGTATCAACAGCGAGCCGAGGCTTGCACCGACGCCGAGCTCAGCGCGGTGCTGATTCACAACAAGAACGAAGAAGTCGAGCACGCAATGATGACGCTCGAATGGCTGCGCCGTCAGGACGGCGTCTTCGACGACAACATCTCGACGTACATCAACTCCAGCGGACCGATCACGGAGGTCGAGGAGGCCATGATGTCTGGTTCTGGCGGCAAAGGTGAAGGCGGCGCAGGCAAAGGCGGCAAGGTCGAGGGGGGAGCCGGCGGTAAGGGTGAGCGCGGCGCGAGCAAGAAGAGCGAAGCCGGCCCCAAAAAGTCGTACAACACCTCCGATTCGCTCGGAATTGGTAGTTTGAAAGGGAACAAGTGATGGATCTGCTGAAGCGCCAGAAAGCTCCGATTGTCAGTGAAGCCTGGGAGCAAATCGACGAAGAGGCGCGGCGCGTACTGAAGCTCCACTTGGCGGGCCGTAAGTTGGTCGACTTCTCAGGCCCCCACGGCTGGGAGCTCGGCGCGGTGAACACCGGTCGCCTCAAGCACATCGAGCGTGGCCCCGTCGAACACGTGAGCCACGCGATTCGTGACGTGCGCCCGCTCGTGGAACTGCGCGCGCCAATCTTGCTACCGATCCTAGAACTCGACTACGCCGCCCGCGGCGCGGACGATCTCGATCTCGATCCGGTGGTTTTGGCCGCCGAGAGCGTGGCCCGCGCGGAAGACGAAGCGATTTTCCACGGCTTTCCCGAGGGAAATATCAAGGGCATCATCGACTCCAGCCCGCACGCGCCAATCGAGGTGCGTTCGAGTCAAGCTTGGCCGAGCGCCGTGAGCGCGGCCAAAGAAGTGCTACGCATGGCGGGCATCAACGGGCCCTACGCGCTCGCGCTCGGTATGGAAGCGTACGACGAACTCACTGCCGATGGTGACGACGGCTACCCGTTGCGCAATCGCATCGAAGAGCGTGTGTCCGAGGGCAATCTGATTTGGGCTCCGGCGCTCAAAGAAGGCGCCGTATTGTTGTCGATTCGCGGTGGCGACTACGAGCTCACCGTCGGTCAGGATCTGTCCGTCGGCTACGCGTCGCACGACCGCACCACGGTCGAGCTCTACCTCACCGAATCGTTCACTTTCCGCGTGCTCGAAGACAAAGCCGCGATTCTGCTCCGTCGCGTGCGCTGATCGCGCACGAACTCGAAAACAGCCAGCGACACGCTCGGAATGGACTGCTCGGTCTTCATCGCGACCAGCCTCGACGGCTTCATCGCGCGCGCAGACGGCAGTGTCGACTGGCTGTCGCTGGTAGAGTCTCCCGGCGAAGATTACGGCTACCAACGGTTCTTCGATTCGATCGATACGTTGCTGATCGGACGTCGCACCTATGACCTGGCGCTCGGGTTCGACCCTTGGCCGTACCACGGCAAGCGCTGCATCGTGCTTTCGCACCAGCAAACGCCCGCGCGTCACGGCGAAGAATTCTTTGCGGGCGAGGTGTCCGAGCTTGCGGCTCGCCTCGCGTCGACGGGCGCGAAGCGCGTGTACGTGGACGGCGGCGCGGTCATTCGCCAATTTCTGCGCGCGGGTCTGATCAGCGATCTCACTCTGTCCGTGATTCCCCTGCTGTTGGGCGGCGGAATCACGCTGTTCGACTCGGAGAACCCGGGTGATCTGAAACTCGAGCTGCTCTCGTCCCGAAGCTTTCCGAGCGGTCTGGTGCAGCTGCACTACCGGCTTCCGTCTACGGGGACCTAGGCCCGCACCGGCGGGTGGATGGGGCTACCTCCGCCGGCGGGTGTGGATGGGGATTACGTCCGCCGGCGGGTGTGGATGGGCTACCTCCGCCGGCGGGTGTGAATGGGGTTCCCTCCGCCGGCGGGTGTGGATGGGGATTACGTCCGCCGGCGGGTGTGGATGGGCTACCTCCGCCG
>Ga0247757_10000053_pt1 | contig 84229 bp, 87 predicted proteins | sample UWRJL126311R4_FD_180929 | JGI IMG/M metagenome (GOLD analysis project Ga0247757, IMG submission 180929) | Plant litter microbial communities from Arlington Agricultural Research Station in Wisconsin, United States - UWRJ-L126-311R-4 | ecosystem: Environmental > Terrestrial > Plant litter >...
CGGAAATAGAGGGTGTTCAGTTCAATTGAACCCCCAATGAGGCTGTTGCCCACCTTTTCCATCATAGCGTCCTCTCTTCGAAGCATTCCGTTGTGGTCTAGCAGCATGCTTTACCAATACCCGACCATGTTGATTCCAACGAGTCGCCATCGCATGCGAAGGCTACGTGTCGCGACAGGAATGAGTATTCATCAATGAGGGAAGTGATGGGCATTTGTGCGGTACTAAAGGCGGATTATGATTATGGTCTGCGATGGCCAATACTACTTAGCGCATAAGATGATTTTGGAAATATAAATGGCCTGATTTGGCTGCAGGTACTATATGGTCTTGACTCGTGAAGCCTGAGTGTTGGAGAACGTACACAAGATACACGGTGCGCATGCGTACCGTACAGGTTGCCTTGGTGCCTGGGCTGATGCGCTAGCACGCACCCCAACAGGGGAGATTGCGACGACTAAGCAGGGCCGTGTACAATAGATATGGAATCTCGGTACGCATGCGGCGCAATAGCTCGACAGGCTGACTGGAATCTGGCCCCTCCTCCAAACGAAGGTGTAGGCAGGGCGTTAACAGACGGCTTCTAGACCCCAGCATCAATGCACAACCGTGGCACCGGATCCTTCGCGCCGTCAGCTCATTGACGGTTTGGAACGAAGAAAAAAGTTGGGATGTCGGCTAGCAAGGCCAAAACAAGGGCTCGGGGCACAGCAATGGTGCTGGCTGTGCCACGTCCCTAGAGGGTGAAGCTTTTCAGCTCCGGGGACGAGATCGCACGTGGGCCAACGGACGCAGCAGATTGGCCAGAAGGGACCGTCAGCTCTTCCCTCAGCTGTGGGAAGCCTCCAGCGGCCTCCAAGCCCAAAGCTTCTATGGCCTTGGCTGTCAGCCTCAGCCTGAAGAATACTGGCATCGCCGGCACAGGCCCACCACGCCAGGGGGGCCGCGCCCCCGCACAGTCCCATCGGGGGTCCGCAGAGCTGCAGCGCGTGCTTTTGCTGCTAAAAACATCGTCGCCTCGATGTACGGCGCTCATTTAAAGTCTGTAAGAGCCCCCGGGCCAGCCTCCTACCGTTCCCGTGTTCCAGCGTCTGGCCCTTGGCTCTCGTCTCCTATACCTCCGTGGGGTAACTCGTCAAATCGCAATGGGTTGGTCGTTTCACGGTCACAAGAGAGATGTGTAGGTCGCACTAGATGTTCGTTATTGGACGTTGCCAAGGCTAATCCAATCCCGGTCCAGCGACAAGGAGAAGCACCTCAAGCGACTCCACAAGACGGTGCCCTGGATAGAAAACCCCTTAGCCGGTGCCGATCATGAGAACCTCGTCTTTTCCCAACGACACGAAGCCAACACCGTCGAGCTCTTCTTCGATCTCTTCTTCGTCGCCAACCTTGCCACCTTTACCACCTACCACTCGATAACAGATGGAGACTATCTGATCGCCTACGTCGGCTTCTTCGGCATACTGTGGTCGTCATGGTTCCAGGTCACACTCCACGATGTCCGCTTTGCACGGGACTCGCTGTACGAGCGCCTCTGCAAGACAATCCAATTTATCGTCTTCGTGGGCTTGGCCTTGGTCGGTTCCTCTTTCAACCCAAGTAAAGGTTTGAAGGAAGGCCAGAAGGCGAACAACACCGTGAGTTCGTAAAGGACCCTAAGTCGTTACATGCCTCTGACGTTGACCTGCTAGAATTTCCGTATTCTCTGCTATACACTGGTCTTAAGCAGAGGACTTTTGGTAATTCAGCACACGGTAGTCCTGGTAAGTCAAATGCTCGACGAACCCTTGTTTAAAATAAAAAAGCCGACAGCTGATCCGCGTAGTTCTACATCTGGCGTGCCAAATTTTCCAAGTTGTACTTGCCTATGGGCCTGGTGGTTGGCATTTTCGGCCTCGCCTTGGCTGCCTTCGCCGCAATGACGCCCGCTTTCAAGGAGGGCAATCAAAATAACCGCGGTCTCTACCTCATCTGGTACATTGTAATGGTCTTGGAAGCCGTTGCAGTCCTAACGATATCCTCCATATGGCGAATGCTGAGCTTCAAGAAGACGCATCTGATGGAGCGTATGAGTCTATTGACCCTTATCGTCATTGGCGAAGGCGCCATTGGTGTAACCAAGACTGTGTCCCGTTTGATGGGAAAATATGGTCTGGAAGTTGAGGGGTGCTTTTTAATCATGTGCATCATCGCAGTATTGGTAAGTCGCTCCATCACGACTGCCCCATGCTTCACTAGGAGCTCACATGCCGCAGGTCTTAATCTGGGCCCTCTACTTCGACAATTTCCCCCACGGTCACTACGGTACGATCCGACAACAAATCTGGTCCGTTTTGCATTTCCCATTTCAGCTGGCTGTGGTTGGGGTAGTGGAGGGCAGCCAGCAAGTGGCATTAGCACGTTATGTTATCAAGAACTGGGCCAAGATCGATTCCGGTATTGACAAATACTGCCTCCAAGACAACTTGGATGGCACAAAGCTACGAGACAAGCTTTTGGAGCTTTTGGATTACTGGTATTTTGAAAGCAAAACGGATACCTTGAAATATCAAGAGATCACCGAAAAAACGATTTGGGAAATCGGCAATACCACAAACATCTGCTCGAAAGCAAACGCAACCGATTATATTAATGGCGAATCCATTCCCACTCTTTTCTACAACATGACCCTCGACATGTTCGACGGTGTCTACGTCGGACTAGGGATGAAATTACCTGCAGATAAGTTGGAGAAGGAGTCTGCATCCGCAATCGCCCTTAAGAGCTGGAAACTTGTATACCTCTACTACTGGGTATCTTTCTGCACCCTCATTGCCTGTTCGATTGCCTTTCTGATCCTCATTCGACGTCATCGTCGGGATGCATTCGACTTCATATCTATCGGTTCACGGTGTATCGCCCTTACCATTGGCGGCGTACTCATCGGCCTAGTTTCGAACGAAGTTGGTCTGTACCAATTTCTCAGCTCACCGGCAGTGCTTCCGCTCTGCCTTATCCTCATCTTCCTCGTTCTTTGCTTCGATAAGCTGAGTGCCGTTTTTTGTAATTGGCACCTGTTGAAGAGTGGTCAGCCATATGCAAAAGAACATGAGGAACACCATCACCATGAGCACCATGACGGCGCTCATGAGCATGCTGAACATGCCTCAGGACATGCCCATCATGATTCATCGCATATTGATCACCGCAAATCGGCTGCATGGAGCATCCACGGCGACCCACATGATGACACTGTCCCTCTTACAAGAGGAACAGAATATTATGGCGCAGAACATGGGAGTTACCCCATGACTCCCTTGATGAGCCCGCCACTTGTAAGCCCGCCACCAACGACTGGTCCACATGCTCCAGGAGGATATATGCCGATTAGTAATAGCCAAAATTTTGGCGCATAGAGGCTCAGAGTTCGTTTTTCAAAGCATATTCATATTTTATCATCTTATTAGCGTGGTGTTCATGGTTTTTGTGGGGTCTTCAACGATTGGTCATATTTTTTTTGAGAAGGATGCTAGAGCATCAAAGCAATCGGGAAACGACTTAATGTTAAATCAAATTGATAAAACTACTTTGACCTCACATGTTCTGTTCGCCATGCCCATGGCCTTTCTACCATTAAAGTATGTACGTGAGCTAGAAGTTGGGCAATTAAGTGAAATATCGTTATTGGCAATGCACGAATCACAGAGGGATCGCGGCCCGTTTCTACCGGGGTCTTTTGGACAACAGCCGTCGATCACATCTGCCTCATCCACGTGTTCCCTGTCAATTAACATGTTCACCTACCTAGCATGCGCACGGCGGAAAAACAGGCAATATATAGCATCCAGGATGTCGGTCGTACCAGAACGGAAGAATGCTCACCGCGTGACAAGGCCGCATGTATATGCCGGAGAGGAGGGCGATCTTATAAGGGGGAACCCCGATTCTGAAAATGATTGGGGCTTGAATCCGGCTTCCCAAGCTGTCAAACTTTCTAGTCTTGTGTTGTCCTTCGATCGCAAATCAACATGTTCCCTATCTTCATCCCTCTGATCTCAACAATCCTGGCTGTGCAGGGCGCCCTGGCTGTGCCAGTATCCAGCGCAGCTGCCGCTACCGTGGGCAAGATTCGCGGCGTACAAGACCCTATTTACCATCTCTATCTACAAGCCAATCCAAAGAATGGTAGACTCTGCCTTCCGTCTTGCAACCAAGAACATAATCTGACATAGCGTGCCGTATGCAGCTTCCATCCCAGTGATGGGTCCTGAATCCAGTGCAGACGAATTTACAATCGGAAGCACAATTCAGAGCAAGAAGACGAGCCAGTACCTGAACATCAAGACAGTGAGCACGAGCTACAAGCCGCTAGTGTGGGGGGCAAGTGGGGACACTACGGCATGGGGACTCGAGGGCGATACGATCATCACAGTACAGGGGAGCAGCTATGGACGACGTAAGTATATGTAAACGAGGCTTTTTTTAAAAAAAATTAATGCTAATGCGTTTGTGAAGAGCTAAACTTTCTTGTGTGCAAGTCGGCAGATAATGGCTACTATGATCTTTATTTGCAAACGGGGTCTGAGACGCCGAGCGGGAAAAGTTGCAGCAATTATCAGACAATACATTTACCATGCCTCTGTTAGTTATGAGAGAGAGAGAGAGAGAGTAAGAGCTTGCATTCCAGCATGATATCGTATCGTTAGCACCCATGTTTTTTCAGATCACATGAAAAATGTCCTTTTCATAAATTTAATAATAATAAAAATAGTTTGGCACCACATGCATGAAAGAAGTGAGCGCTTTATGAGCTGCCTTAGTTGAAATACGTACAACCGTGGCCCACAGTCATGGCGTTGATGCGACACGTGATCAACGCAACCCCATTGACTAAGCAGCCTTTTCCCGCAGTCGCGCATAACATTCACCATCGCGCCCAGTTGCCATTGTATCCCCAACCGCCGTGCCAGCATGCCGCCTCGCTGCCAGCTGCTTGCTGGAAGCATCTCCAGGAAAAGCATATCGATTCGCAGGATCCAATCGACCCCGCGCAGCTTCACCACCTCCTCCGTTCTCTGCAGAAATCCTCTCGCCCGGCGTCAAGGTGGTGACCTTGGCTCACATCTACCTAAATATGTCATTCTAAAGGAAAAAGAGATGCCCGAATATCCATACGGACCGAATTTGCTGTACAGGCAGTCGAACAAAGGCCTCTACGGCGGCAAAATGATACAATTTGGTAACAATGTCTCTCGTAAAACCGAAACAAAGACTCGTCGCAACTGGAAGCCGAACGTCCTCTCCAAAAGCCTATATTCGGTTGCTCTGAAGAAGCGGGTTAAACTGCGGATAACTGGAAGCGTACTCAAGACCATCGATCGCGAAGGTGGCCTGGATGAATACCTGCTGAAGCAGAGCGAGCATCGGATCAAGGAACTGGGTCCTATGGGCTGGGCATTGCGTTGGACATTGTTGCAGACACCTGTTGTCATTCGGAGGATGAGAGAGCAGGCTGCCGCCCTTGGTCTCCCCCAGGAGGAGATCGACCGTCAGTGGCCCGCACCGACTGGTGTCCCAGCAGAGGCTGAAGAAATCGCCCAAGGTGCCGCTATTGAAGCTGCTTTACAATATGAGGATGTGGGCGTCGAGAGCCCAGATACGCAGGAGCAAACAGGAGGTGCGAGGGATGGTGGGTCATGGGATGCTTTGGCTAGGAAAATGGAGTCTACTACTATTTCCAACCCTCATCCTTAGGGCCATGGATGCTGGGAATGTTTGTAACAACACTGTTGCCTTTTAATGTAACACAATAGACCAAGAAATGATGAGTTCACTCTGGAATTTCGCATTACTGCGTTCCGATCTTATAGCGGAATCCTTCGCAAGCTTCCATGACAATTCTTCGCCATTTTGTAGCCACCGCTTCCCACTTGCTTCCATCCCTTTTCTCAGCAATACCTTTCATAGCCCACTCGCGGTCTGTTGTGGCTCCATCGCTGCACTCCCCAGGTCTTGTCCCCCTGCAGATCTCAAATTCATCTTGACAACCCCCGGATGCAGTAACACAACCATGGTTCCTCTATCACACTCAGTTCTATGGGTAAATTCTCGAGGATGGCGTTAATGGCAATGTTAAACTAGTGGTATGCATACTGTCCACCAAACGAATTAACAACGCGCGGGCCCTACGCAGTCAATAGGTTGAGTAAGACTGGGTTATTAGAAGCGGCCCGAAGGTGTTTGCAGCGAAGGTTTCCTGTAGCACATGTTCGATGAGGGCAGGCAGGACACCGGCGGCATTGAGTAGAATATCAATAAGCTGCCCATCTAGTTTCTGTTTTCAAGCAGTGATGGAAGACAGTGATAGTGGGCTTTGTAGCTGAACGAATTGGTGGAGTTGTCCAGAAATTCGTCGGCTGCGATGCTGGTGTGCATAAACTAGCTTCGACAAAAGCATAGTGGTAAGCCTTGTAGAGGGTCGTCCTTCAAGATAGAGGCAGGGCAAGGTTATTTCCGAAACCAGAGTTTACGTATGGTACTGCAGTACTTACCATATTATTTATTATTTAATTTTACAATAAGACATTCGTCTCGTGCATACAATGAAAAATCTCAAAGATAGTGTTACAGTAACTCTAAAGGCTGTACTAGGGAATTTCCTCAAAGGTATCAAAGATTGACTTGGTTGAAATTGCTAGCTACAAATGGCGCCTTGATTAAAATTAGGGCAGCGAAGGCTAAGTCAGAACCCCTCCAATTTCAGCAAGTATATGCATATCAGATCGTAAAACCATTTAAACTAAACGAGAAATATACGTCCATCGGATCTCTTGTATTGACTTGACCTACCGAATATACCATGAGATTTGTCCCAACAGCTCCTCCGCGCTTGTCGAATACGGATCGGAAAATATCGAAATTTTTCTTAGCGACGAGCTGTAGGCGATCTAAAGCCAACTTGTACTATTATTATCTAACCATATGCGACCTACAAAGGTACTGTGTAAATTCATTTCAAGTCACCCGGGGGGCTGCGGGTCCGCTAATGTTGTGAGACACATGACTTGTCTCGCGCATATTACAGCAATAAGCCCCTCCTTGCGGTGGCCCATGATTAGAAACGTCGCTAACTTGTCGACTCTTCCTGACGCCTTTTCACACAGGTTAATTGCGAGAGGCAGATAAGTTTGCCTTCACCTTCATGGTTAGCGATCACCGCATTAGTGCAGAGATGAGGTGATCTTCCTGTTCGACACTCACACGTGGCGGCCGTGCGGCTCTCAGACAAGCTTTTCGCATCCTCTCAATTTGGCACCGGAACTATTGTTTTGTACATCCTTTTAGCCTTCTCGTCGACCTTCTGTCCGGGGAGGAGAAGATCATGTGGCAAGCATGACGATCACTTTGTAACCTGGTTTAATCGGCACTTGTCAATGCAACAAGGTTGGATTTGCCTGCTCTGGTTGGTGTTTGTTTCCACATCGGCTTTTGTATGCATGCACCCCGGATTGTAATTGCCAGTCCCGCAAGCCCGATCCCGGCGCTTGAACATTGCAAGGCTGTGTATGGACCACGTCCAAGCGGATGAAAGGACCACATTTCAACTAGCGACGAAACAGTGTTACCAACCCCACACGTTGAATTAACGATGTTTCAAACATGAGCAATTCTGCCTAATAAGACAAGGGAGAACATCGTGAATAGCGGGCTTTATATTCGCTATGGAAGCTGCTCGAGTTTTAATCCCCACTACAGTCTCGGCGGCCTCATCACCATCATCATCACCATGAAGTTTACTGCCGCAACCGCTTTGTCCTTGGCCGGTCTCGCCGTCGCCAATCCAGTGGAGATCACTGAGAGGCAGAGCTGCCCCAAAGTCTACGTCTTCGGTGCTCGCGAGACTACAGCTCCTGCTGGCTATGGCACTGCCGGCGGTCTCGTCAACCAGGTCGTTGCTGCTTACTCAGGGGCTGGCGCTGAAGCTATCCAATACCCAGCCTGCGGTGGACAGTCCCAGTGTGGAGGCGTGAGCTACGACAACTCGGCCAGCCAGGGAACAGCAGCCGTCGTCAAGGCTGTAACAGCGTACAACCAGAAATGCCCAAGCACGCAAATCGTCCTCATTGGTTACTCACAGGTATAAGCGCTTCTTGATAGTTGAACTCAGCGGGCAGTACTGACAGGAATAGGGTGGTCAAATCATGGACAATGCCCTCTGTGGTGGTGCAGGCCAGACTCTTTCTGGTTCGGCCCTCAACGCAGTCAAGGCCGCCATCTTTATGGGAGACCCTCACAATCGGGCCGGCCTTCCGTACAACGTGGGAACCTGCGGTGCTCAGGGTGTAAGTTTTTCTAGAATTAAGAGCATACCGCTAAACGCTAATGCTTCACAGTTCGCAGCCCGTCCCTCTGGCTTCCAGTGCTCTCCGGCCAACCCAAGCATCATCAAGTCATACTGCGATTCGACTGACCCGTACTGCTGTAACGGCAACGATGCCAACTCTCACCAACAGTATGTTAACAAATACGGCTCACAGGCCCTGTCGTTCATCAAGAGCAAGATCACGGCATAGGTCAGAATGCTGGTGAAAAGTAGCCTCCAATGTTCAGTCTTGACTTTCGATTCCACTGTATCTCAATTCAAACTCACATGTATATATTACCACTGTTCTTGTGATGAAATGGGAAATATTAAGCAAGTGACAATTGCCTACGGCTTGAGCGTGTTGAGATGGTGACAGTGCCTCTTGCGATATATGTATGAGGTTCTCGGCTTCTGTTGGTCTGTGCTCCCATGTGGTCATCTAGTGCGTCGAGTTAGATCCGCCTACTCGCATGCTCTTCACATACACCAAAGCATTTCTCGCCACCGCATATTCCACCTTTCTGATCGAAGACGGCCTGCCCGCCATGCAAGACGCCGGTCAGCCATCGACGGCCAACATCGCCATTGCCTGCGCCTTGGTCGCTGGAGTGACGGGCTATATGGTGGGACAAGCAAAGTCGCTTGGGCTGTTCGGCGGAAGCCCTGTTTCCGAACCAAAGGAGACCGAGTACACAGATGAATCTGGGGACGAAAGCGATATGTCTCCAAGCGAATTTGCAGGCCAGAACGAAGAGTGCAAGCTGGTGCTGGTAGTGCGAACCGATCTAGGCATGACCAAAGGCATGCAATGCATTCACCCCGCAGAGGGCATCGTGTGGAGCTAACAGCGGACAGGCAAGATTGCTGCACAGTGTGGCCATGCAACGCTCGCGTGCTACAAGTACTTCCTCAAACATTCTCCCAATTCGGCACTGCTACGGCGATGGGAACGAAGCGGACAGATGAAGGTAGCGCTCCAGGTCAAAAGCGAGGAGGACATGGAGGTGCTGCAGGCACAGGCTCAGAGCTTGGGATTGGTGGCACAGGTCATGCACGATGCTGGCCGGACGCAGATTGCCAGCGGAAGCGCAACCGTGCTGGGTATAGGACCGGCGCCCAAGAGCGTTGTGGACCAAGTGACGGGTCGTCTGAAGCTGCTGTAGGGGCTTTGCGTTATGTAGGCCACTGGGTTTTTCCCACGCGTCAATGGCCGACGGCCTAGCAAAAGGGATCAGGAATCGGTGGCCCTGGCAACGTCCCTCACCGAGTCTGAACCGCGAGGAACGCTCAGGCTTGGGATGGCTGCCGATTTGTCTCAGACCTGTCGCCCGGAAATTGACATCATGAAAGGGAGATGGCTCCATAGGGGCGGACGAACTGCCGGCGCTGCAACTGAACACACCCGTAGGTGGACAGGAACGCCGACACAGGTCGTGATGATGAGAGAAGAAGGGCTAGCTGGAGCGCCGTCGAAACTTTTTAATGTTGCGGCGCAGATCTTGGCGCGCTAATAATCACGTGCCTTGGCGCGCGCATCTCCAATGGCTCGCGCCTTACTTGGGCCCGTCTGTTACAATGAGCACGTAACTTGATTCCACAACTACCTGTTTGCCGTGAATCCCCTTGCCTCCCCCCCTACGCCATGGCCGACCTCTCCATCGAAGAGGCGAATAAGATCCGCCTGTCCTTGGGACTGGCGCCGCTGCCTGTCCCTGGCGCAGCCGCACCCGCCGGGCCTGCCTTCAAGACGCAGAGCGATGCCGGTGGCGACGAGCCCGAAAGCACTATCGACACGCGCCAGGCCGCCGCCTACGACAACTGGAAGAAGCTGCAAGATGAGGAGACGGCAAAAAAGAAGCGCGAGGACCGGCTCGCCGCTATCAAGAAGGAGCGCGACCGCATCGCCCGCTTTGCACAGCTCGAGGGCAAGGGCCTCGCTGACGCTGCAGAGGATGAAGATGACATGGCCTGGCTCAAAGGCGCCAAGAAGCGCCAGAAGAAGATTGCCAGGGCCGAGCAGATGCAGCTGGAGCTAGAAGAGCGCGAGCGGCAAGCCCGTGAAGCGCTCCAGTATACCGAAGCCGATTTAGCAGGTGTCAAGGTTGGGCACGAAGTGCATCAATTCGACGATGGCGAGGACCAGATCCTAGTGCTCAAGGATGCTGCCGTAGATGCTGAAGACGACGATGAATTGGAAGCCGTGGCACTGAAGGAGCAGGAGCGTCTACAAGAGAAACTTGATTCAAAAAAGCGGAAGCGGGCTTACGATCCGAACGATGTCGAAGAAGCCGGCCAGAAGTCAATTTTAGCCCAGTACGATGAGGAAATCGATGGTAAAAAACGCTATGCCTTCACTCTTGACGGCCAAGGTCGGACTGTGGAACAGGCCCACGCTGAAGCTGACGGATCTGCCCGGCCCCATAAGATTGCCATAAGCCTGGATATCCTTGAGAACGATGCCCCAGTTAATGACTATATGGACGTCTCAGAGGTTAAGATAAAGAAGCCGAAGAAGAAGAAATCGAAGGCTTCAAAAAGGAAGCGTATCGCCGATGACGATGAAGATGTGTTTGCTATGCCGACTGAAGAGACGCCTGATGACATGGACGTGGATGGATCCGAAATCGTTGCTCCGAAGAAGGCTACGAAAGGTCTATTTGACAGGTCATTCATTGACGATGATGATCTACAAGCACAGCTTGCTGTCCAGCGCCGTCAAGCGTTGAAGAAACGCAAGAAGATGCGCCCGGAGGATCTAGCTCGGCAGCTTCGTGAGGACGCTACCTCCGGCCCAGAGACACCTGGCGCAATAGAAGATTCCGGCGCTCTCATCATCGACGAAACAACCGAATTTGTTCACAACCTCGGAGCCAACGCTGACGACGATGAAGCAGAAGCTAGAGAAGCTAGAAGGCGTGATCAGCCACATGCTAGCATTGAATCACCTGGAGAGATGTTCATGCATGACAATGAGGATGTGGATATGCAAGAGTCATATGCCGAAGTCGCTGAGGCTGAAGACCGCAGCACTCCTAGGGCTAAGTCAACTGACATAACACTTACTGGCCTTGACGACGAGAAGTTGGTTGATCAAGGAATCGGAGCCACCCTTACACTTTTAAAACAACGCGGAATCATTCAAACTTCAGCAAGTGGTGATAAGAATGCTCTATACCGCGAACGTCAAAAATTCTTGTCCGATAAACAAAGGGCTGAAGAAGCTGCTGAGCGTGAACGGAAGAAGCAGCGTGAGCAGGACCGTAATTCCACGAAATGGCAGAACATGACGCCCCGCGAACGCGAAGATTGGTCGCGTAAAAACAACATCCACGCTGACCATCATGAAAGTCGCCAACTAGCAGAGATCTTCAACAAAGAATACAAGCCGACTTTCGAACTGACTCATGTTGACGAACATGGTCGGCAGCTCAATGAAAAAGAAGCTTTCAAATTGCTCAGTCATCAGTTCCACGGGAAAGGTAGTGGTAACACAAAAACGAAAAAGCATTTAGATAAGATTGCTGCTGAGCGTAGGAAGATGGAGGAAAGCTCCCTGGAGACCAGCAGAGCAGGGGGTCTCAGTAACGCGCAGGATCAACAGGCCAAGAAACTCAAATTCGCGGGCGTCCGTTTGCAGTGAAGTCTGAAGGCATTCTTGTTATATGAAGATGCTAGGATGACTATCTGTCTGCTTAGGACGTCTAAAGGTTAGTTACTTCTCGAATATATACAGACATATCAATTGTTAATGAAAATTCCAATTTCAGGCCAGATCAGAGTCTCCCCTAGTGATGGTCTTTCTTCAACGTAATTGCTGCAGCATGTTAGATTTTCCCGCCTAAAAGTCATGTGTCTATTCCAACCACATGGATAGGGTAGAAAAGGCGCATCAGGTAGGATCAGGTAGGCAAATTATCAAAGTCTTCCTATCATTTAACCTGTCTCTCTTGTAGGTGGTTATTTTTCTTCTTACATTGACACATCCAGACTCTATTGGGATGGTCCCCTTCAGCTCAGGCACGAAGTGTCACCTGTGCTAGGGGCTTCTTTCTAATATACGCCGATCATCCGCGACCAGGGAAGGTCATTCCTTGCGGTAAATTCTTTTTCCGCACGTAGTTCTATGCACGTACCAGCTTCGCGACACCTGTAAAGACTCTAGAATGTCTTTAGGCTAAAGTAAACTCCCTGTGCCTGCACAGTTATTAATGTACATTGCAGAAGGAACAATTGATTATACTATTTCGGTGTCTTGGCCCATTTTCCACTCCTGCATGCTCTCCGTCTTGAAGGATAATCGTATTAACTGCTTCTTTCTTTTGATTGCATTCTATGATTCGACCTGCATGCGTTAACGGAATATTATCCACAAGCACAATCCGGTAGTGTCATCCCCAAAAATCTCATGCCCCACAGACGTGTGGAACCAAGCTCTCATATATATCGTGGAGTGATAACTTTGGACCTTGTGATTTCGAGTGCCCATTATTCGGACGAAGCCTATCATGAAACAGATTACCCACATAGTTGCCCTTGCAGCAGCTCCTTTATTTGTACTTGCAGCTCCGAACCTTGGAGCTCGACAAGCGACGCAGAAAATCACCGTCGATCTTTCCAAAAAATACCAATCAATTGACGGCTTTGGTATCTCCGCTGCTTTCCAACGAGCAAATCTTGTTGTTAATCTCCAAGAACCCAAGCAGTCTGAGGTGTTGAATCTCTTATTCAACACTACTGCTGGCGCTGGCTTTTCCATCTTGCGAAATGGCATTGGTAGCTCGAAAGATAGCTCGAATGACTACATGAATACGATTTTACCGAATTGTCCAAGTTCGCCCAGTGGAACACCGGATTACAAGTGGGATGGCAAAGATAGTGGGCAGTTGTGGTTAAGTCAGAAGGCTGTGCAATATGGAGTGAGCACCTTCTATGCAGATGCCTGGAGTGCGCCTGGGTGTATGAAGACAAATGGAGTTGATACCAATGGAGGAAACCTTTGCGGAGTACGCTACTCGCTCGAATACTACCATAAATGTGACTGATCGTTTCGCAGGTTTCAGGAACAAACTGCCGTACCGGCGACTGGAAGCAGGCTTATGCCAACTATCTGGTTAAATATATTCAATTGTATGCTCAATCTGGCGTCACTGTCACCCATCTTGGTTTCCTCAACGAGCCGGACTATACTGCTTCTTACGCATCCATGTTATCGTCAGGTACACAGGCAGCAGATTTCATCAAAGTGCTCCGTCCCACGCTCGACCGTAACAATCTAACCTCAGTCGGCATTAACTGCTGCGAAGGTACTGGCTGGAATGTCGCCACGCAGCATGCACAACAAATCAATAGCGCAGGTGCCATCGGCATGGTGTATGCAATCACCTCGCATGAGTACAGCAGTCGTATCAGTGGAGTCATGAATACGAAGGCAAAAGTCTGGCAGACTGAATACAGCGACCTGAACGGGGGTTGGAGCACGGCTTGGTATTCGAACGGTGGTGCAGGAGATGGATATACGTGGGCGAACACCGTATTCAATGGTGTTGTCAATTCAAATCTCAGTGCCTACATTTTCTGGGAGGGTGTTCAGGATCGGGCTACCAACAATAACAACAACGAGAAACTTATCCTCATTGATGGTCAGACATATCAGGTTTCAAAGAGGCTCTGGGCGTTCGCGCAATTTAGGGTCGTGCGCCCAGAAGCTATCCGCGTCGGTGCGAGTGGCGGAAGTAACCTTAAGAGCGCAGCATTCCTGAACAAGGATGGTAGTGTAGCAGTGGTCGTTATAAACAGCAGCACAGGTACGCAAACCGTGGGCATCACCCTTGCTGGAAGCACGTTGGTGAATCCAAAAGTGAGGGCTTGGTATACGGACAATAGCCATGATATGACCGAGACAACGGTTACGCTAGGTAGCGATGGAACGGCGAGTGCCAACGTGCCCGGACGAGGTATGATCAGCTTCTTGGTTGCAGGGACAGCAACGAACGCTACAGCTCTTTGAAGCAGTACTCATCTTTTGAAAGCAAGACAAATTTTACTGACTTGGGAAGCCTCGCTATGTCTCTCTTTTTGATGGTACAGGATGGACCTTCGTTTACTGCATTACGTTGGCTATACTATCTAAAATTGTTAATTTTGGTGCCTATGATCTACGGTCTTACGCGTTCCTGTTTCAATGACTGTTATATCTTACAAAAATTTAATTATATGGCGTCGTCTTATTTACTATGACCTCAGCCCCTTACGAGAAATTGCATTTTTATTTACTAGCATGGGGAGCTACTCTCTTTTCCGCTTTGCCTAAAGTCTTCGGTCGTAATCTCGCACAAGCAAACGAAACTCGGAGGTGAGTAGAAAGTTCTGGTATGGTCCGTGACTTCTTTGACGGAACATAGCGATGCCAAAACCACTACAAATGATTCCATAGAATGACGATTGGAAGACCACCTGTTGTAGCCAACTATAGCCGTAGTTTAGGAGACATGGTAGAACACTGCACATCTAACAGCATCTTAGGGACGTTCAGAAGTCATGTCCCCAACTAAAACAGGCACATTTTAGTTTGCCAACTGCGAGGCGATGGCGTAGTCGTAGATATATAGTAAATCTGTTGTATTATTCATTTCCAAAGCCGTGCGGGTATGCAGTCCGTGTGTTCTAATTTCTAGTCTACCATCGGATGTTTTCCAATTCCTTTGCATCACTTTCTTCCCATGGATAGTCTTTCTCGGCAGCTTTGATCAGATCAGCATGCCGCTGCGACCTAGGCTTGATCGAACACCGATAGGGCAGTGGATGACTGATGGCGCCAGGTTCGAATTTCACCTCCGGCTCCAAAACCTCTCCATTTTCAATAACCTTGCCAATATTGAAAACAGCCAGGGACTGCGCAATCGTAATGAAGAGTGCATTATCAGCCACATGACGGCCAGGACAGATACGCCTGCCGTAGCCAAAAATAAAATTTCGGGGATCTGGCTCAGCCTTGTGGGTCGGTGTTTCTATGTGGCGTTCTGGGCGGAATATCATGGGGTCAGGATATACAGCAGGGTCATGCGTAAAGAACCAGTTGTTCGGGAGCAGGATAGCGCCCTTTGGAATGCGATAGCCGCGACAGACGTCTTCTTCTACGCTAGAGTGAGGCAGACCCATAGGCAGGACAAGATGCCAACGATGCGTTTCTTTCATGACGGCCTCAATGTATGGAAGGTTGGGGCGGTCGGCGCTTACGGGCAGTCTGTCACTTCCGATGACTCGATCAAGCTCTTCCTGCGCTTTTTTTTGCACTTCTGGAAATACTGTCATGGCTAGGAAGAACGTCATAAGGGAGGAGACGGTCTAAAGTGAGTAAGTGAAAAAAAATTCGCTGTCATGTGTGTACACAATGACTTACAGTATCAGCACCGCCAAGATACAAGGCAAGTGCAGCCCATTTATGGACGAATTCCATTTCAGCATCTGTACCAATACTCTCGATACATTGAGATAAGAACGACGTCTTTTGTCTTTTCTCACGCATTTGCTGCTTGACAAACTCATATGGCTGGTTAGTGCACTGTTGCAACTGGATTGCCATGCGCTTCGCTGTTTGCTTGAAACTAGTACCAGGGAACCAATCCGGAAGGTATCTCACTTTTGAAAGTCAGCATGTGACTACTTAACTGTGCAACCTGCTTACGGAATGGAAGAACGTCCACCATCCACTTGCCCGGCACGGTAGCCTCGGCAAATTGCACCATTGTCTTGGTAGCCAAGTCCACGAAAGGGTCCGGGCCGTGTGAGACTGTAGTATATCCATAGGTGATCTTGAGAATCACACTCCCGGCTTCTTTCCGAATGTGATCAAACAAGTTATCGGGAGAATGCAGAACATTGAGTAGAAAGTGGACAGCCTCAACTTCTTGAACACGATCAAACACAGAGACAGACACATTACTACTGGCTATCTTGGTGATGTTCTTCCTGTGGATCTTCCAGGTGTCCGTGTAAGGACTCATGGCAGTTGCATGTCGCCATCCAACCCTGGGCGCAACATCAGCACTTTGGGGCCAGAGTTGGGCAGGCTTTAGATCAGCAAAAGACAAACATACATTTCACCACTGAAGACCTGTCCTGGGCGCGAAGAATGAATCGCCGACCGGTCTCGCATGAGCTCAAAAGCAATGTCTGCGTCGTTGATAATAACAAAGGTCTGGCCAAGCACCGTGACGGAGCTGATTGGCCCATACAAGTCTCTGTGTTGTAACCAGTGATGACACTCGAGCATCCCGGGCTTGGGCATGTCATTCACGTTTCCAAGAAGCGGGACGCCCTTGGGCCCAGGAGGTAGAGGCCGAGCATGCCTTGATTGTCTTGCTCGGTTGAGCAGATACACCAGGCCAATTGCACAAAACACAAGGAGAGAAGTAGGAGTTATGATAGCCATGGCGGAAAGAATAGAGTCTAGTAGGTCAAGGCTTAAGAGCACGAGGTGGAATGGAAAACATCGAAAGGAGGCCCGCCAAAGTATTTACTCACCGACCTTCTGCACACCCTCTCCTATACGAGCCAGGATGCCGCCACTACTGGCCCAGCATCCGCCGCGGGCGGCACGCCTGGGAACGAAGGGTGTGGCAAGCATGGGGGCGTGCAAGGGACAGAGACAGGTTCCCGCCGCCGCTTGTGGACGCGGGACGTTTTGAGCGTTAATGGCGGGGTTGTGGCATGAAGCAACGAGCATCCTTCCTGGCTTTGGATGCTTCTCCGCGTGTATCTGGCCAACCCCCGTTGCGGGGAAGCGGATTGGAAACGCATGGGGGTTGCCACTCTGGCCAATCCTGCCTGTTTTTCGCGCGCGCTCATTTGTATCCGTGAGTTCGGAGCTGCCAAACTGGCGCTGTCGCCCAACACGAAACAAGAACGCCCCTCTCCTGATACGTAGAGCAAACGCCGCAGAGAATTCTGCAGTACCAGCCGAAGCTGGAAAGGAGTCGACGGGGGACGAGCCGACTGAATCCTGCGGCAGTTCAGGAAGGGTTAACCGAGTGCCGATCCCGGAGCCTTTGCGGGATGTGCTGTCGAAAAAGAAAGGAGAGTCGCCGTGGCTGTCTTGCTGTAATGCCAGGTAGAGTCGAGCGACGCGAAGGCTGTGTCGACGAAACAAGACCTTCATGGCCACCGGTGGAGGAGCCATCCGGGCGGCGACGCTTTGCTTGTCCAACCCTCCCGGCGTCGCCACAGCATACACAGTACTTTAGCTGCGCACTCGACAGAGCTTAATCCTTATCAAACCAGTGGCATGTGCGGCGAGCGATTCTAGGCGTGATATATCTGCATGTGCGACAGGCAAATCTCCCCACCTAAAGGATCATCCTAACGTCTGAAAGATGACACGAGCCACCTGAAACTCGTTATTGAGCCGGTAGTCGGGTGCGAGTAAGATGCACAGAGCCCTGGCCAGTTGTGGGACCCGGTACTTTTGGATTGCAGGTGCCATCACCTCTCCAACCAACGGTCGTCCTGTGCGGAAGGCTCTGCAATGCAGGAACAAGACCGTTATGACAGGGACCGCCAGGGAGGTATATCTTCCTGCGTGAGGCGGCATTGGTGCCCTTCAGTGGTTGCCGTTACCTCGATTTCTTGCCTCATCTTTCTCCGCAGACAAGATGAAGTTCTTCGGTGCTGCGCTGTCATGCATGGCCCTCTGGCAAAGGGTTGTTGCTCAAGAGAATCTTTTTCGGCGACTACCCAACTGTGCAGTATGCTTACATCTTCCCGTCAGCGCTAAAACGGTTGACTGAGACGTTCAGGTACAATGCTTTGAAGCTACTCTGCCTATGAGTGCTTGCCCTTCCAATGACATGGCCTGCCTCTGCCAGGACACCAGCTTCATGACAGCAGCCGCAGCCTGCAATGCTGGCAATTGCACCGTGGTTCAGGTTCTCAAATCCACCAATGAGACCCGAGCGGCGTGTGGAATTCCCGTACGTGATGCAAGCGGTACAATGATAGGTGTCACTGCATCTATCGGATCGCTAGCCATGATCATGGTGATCATGAGGCTGGTTGATCGTGCTGTCTCAGCCCACACACGGCTTGGATGGGATGACCTATTGATTGCTTTGTCTGGTGTATGCACCACCTTCTCCTTACCCCAAGACCATTACTGATTGCCTGGGCCTACAGTTGTGTTCGGTCGCACAAAATGTCCCGGTCTATGTTGGTAAGCCTTTTTAAACATGCCATAACGACCCTAGGACTGATTGGTTGGCAGCGGGACATCTTGGCTTTGGAAAGGACATGTGGGGCATAGAGCCTGACAACATCACAAACAGCTTGAAGGTGAAGATTCAAGTCTCATTTTGCTATAAAACTAACTGTCGCCAGTGGCTTTATGTCACCTACTTCACGTACCAGCTTGTCGAAATGTTTTGTCAACTTTCCATCCTCGCCTTCTACTTGCGCATCGTCACTTCACGCACCACCAAGACCATCATCTGGGTGCTTATGGCCCTTGTTACCTGCTTCGGCCTTGGTAACACGTTCTCTATGCTGTTTCAATGCATGCCTATACCTTTCTTTTGGGCCGGATGGAAAGGAGAGATGGCTGGCAAATGTACCGTCGACATCCGACTCTTCGGCTTTATCCGCGGAGGCATCGAAATTGTGCTTGACCTGGTTATCTTGACACTGCCTCTGCCGATGCTGTCCAAGTTGCAAATGAACACGCGGAAGAAGCTTCAGATCATGTCTATGTTCTGTGTCGGGTTCATGTAAGCTCCCACTCACATTTTGGTCAACACTTTGCTGACATGGTTGCTTCAGTATTACCGTGGTTAGCTGTCTTCGTCTGTGGGCTTTGGTACAGTTTGCTCAAACTACGAATCCTACATGTAAGAATCTTTCACACGTGTAACAGTCATTGGTTACTGATATTCTACCACAGATGACAACGTTTCCGGGGTGTACTGGTGTGTAACGGAAGCCAACCTCTTCGTGGTTGTTGCGTGTATGCCCGCCATGGTCCCGATCTTCCAGAAGGTTCTACCGAACTGGTTTGGACGTGCGAATGATAGCGGTCGCTTCAACAACAGCAGTGGATACGGCCAAAAATCCAACAACAGCTTGCCTTTTGGTGTCATCACTAAGTCTTTAGACGTAAAAGTCCAGCGAGAGGATCGTTCGGAATCTGATGTTGAGCTTATGGATCGCGCGCCATATCATTAAAGGTGTGAGTTCCCCGGTGTTGTCGCCATCGGGCTCGATCTTTCTAAAAGCTAGCTAAAACTGTTCGTCGCAAAGCCTTCTGTTGGTAGTAATATGATTGTATGAGAAAAAAGAACTGTTACTTATGTGCGGTAAAAATCAGGTGATGATTGCTTTGGAATGATGAACATCGGATCTGTTAAGGTACAGATTGAAAAAAAATAGTGTCGGAATATGCAAGTTGTGGAGATACACTTACAGATGAGCCATGGGCTGAGAGTCATAGCCCACTGTAATCTGTTTTTTCTTAGTGTTTGGACGGTTATCCCACAATAAAAAACTTCATAAACAATACGGAAGGAAATCCCATTAAAATTCAAATCTTTGACTTGTGTATTCAGCCTTTTTTTTTTTTTCTTCTAGAATTCATACACAGAACGTGAACTTGCGTCTTGAAAACAAAGGAAAGAACCCGAAGATAACCGCGCTTCTCCTGTTACCAACCCCAAAGGAATTGGATGATAGAAAGACCTATAAGAACAGATTGGCCAACTCTGAATTCTCATTAATCCACCAGTATGTCTCCTACTACAAAAAGCTAAAGGTATGGTGAGGTAAGAATCTTAGAGGTGGGAAACTCGTCTCTATGAGCTCATATCTACCGCACCGCCTAAGAGTAAGGTAATCAAGAAGAGTATCAACCCCTTGTTATCAGTGTATGAAGCCGCCTATTAGAAGCGAGTAAGAAGGGCATTATCCATTTTTAATAAGTGATCGAGCCGCCTAAGATAAGGGTTATAAAGGAGCTTTGCCCTTTTTGTAGAGGGATAAAGCAGCCAATAGCAGAGGGATACCAATGCCTTTCCAAAGGAGATCAAGCCCCTTATAACAAGGGTTCAAGAGGGGTAAGAGGGGTTTCGCTCCTCTCTAGAGTCAGCACACATGCTTAAAAGTCTACATATGAATTAAGGTCACCTGAAACAAAAGGTCTCACATGAAAAATTCCGTCAGTCTGTGACTCATTACTAGTATCGAGTGTCCATTTAGAAACCTAGAAAAGCCACATTTCTGACAATGTTCTCGACTTAATTCTCCGCATCTAGCTGTGCCATGATTAGACCATCAGTCTTCAAGAGCCCGACATCTGCTCTTACTACCCCCCGACAGTCATGACCACCATCCTCCCTCACCTTTGGCATTTTGTCGAATGCGACTACCATTTCATGGAGGTTATCCTTGAACGTGTAGTGGAATTCGTATGCACACCGATCGCAAAATCGCAATCCGCATCCCTCTAAAATAGATGGGCTCGCTATTCCCGGTCCTTCTAGCTTGATTGATGGCTGAATCGTGCAACATTCGGATTTGGCAATATCGAAGCACATGGAACACCACCTTTGAAGTTTGTGCTGGATGGCGGTTATTCCCACCGGAGCGCTCAGAAGATCGTCGAAGGCAATCTCAAATGTCGCGTCCTGATGCACGATTGGTCGTATAGTATGAGACTCGCAGCAGTTTATTTGAAGGCGAGAGTTTGTGCAAACAGAACACATGCTAGTGCAATTCTCTCCAGCGTCTCGATGACCTCCCACGACCTCCGAGAAACCGCACTTGTTGGCCCATTCTATCACATGGACTTCCCGCTCGAAATGACCAATCATCCCAAATGTAGGGTTTGTGCAGAAGTCGCAGTCTTCAAAGCCTGCATCCGAATTACCGTCGAGATTGAATCTCATAGGGTGGGCGAAAGATGTCCAAATACTCTTCATATATTCCTTTTGGCCTTGCTCATCTTCCATCTCCAAATCACCGATGGACTTATCATGATGAAAAATTTCTTGATTTGCGAGGTTTTCCATGAGATCATCAACTTCTTCTTCTTTGAAGTACCGCCATTGAGAGAAGGTGTCTACTTTCTTTCCGACCGAGCATCCTGCACCAATATCATAGAATGTACATCCTAGCTTCCTTTTTTTACATTGGCTGCAAGGCGGCTTGTCTGTCTTTGACTTCAGGGTACAAACTCTTTTACTCTGGCGACAGTGGGTGCAGCTAGCCCATTTCCTCTCTTTTCCGTACAGTAGTTGGTCAAGGTCGACACGTCTATATGTTGAATCTGTTGCCATAATGGGAGTGCACTCTTCATTGTCCTCGCTGCATTCGATGCATGGATAGATGCCGTCTACCATCATCGAACATCTTTGTTTGTGTAAACGGCAAACTTTGCAGCCTCGTGCTGCAGGGTGTCCTGTTAAATCTTTTCCCTCCCCTCTGGGATCTGGAATTGGGATTTGGGGTTCGAATCTGGCCGCGACCCGAGATTTTTGGGCTTGACGTTCGTCTTCCGAGTCGAAATCGGAATGGTTGTCGGGCCAGAAGTGTTCAGAATCTTCAAAGATGTTCTCCACGGTTCCTCGAGCATTGCCCATCTGTAAGCGGACGATAAACTTCGGCTTCTTCTCTTGCGTTGCCTTTTGTTTGCCTTTGCGTCTTTTGGGCTTTGATCGCTGCATTTGAGATTTATGTTCTTCTCGTGGATCATAGTCTCCACTCCTGTCAATATCGATTGCCGTAGTGGCGACTCGTCGATCAATTCCTGTTCTGAGACCGTATGCCTCGATAGGACCCTCGAACTCTTTAATAAGACGAGCTTCCTTATTCGATTTACTGCTAAATAGAGGAGTTAAGGAGCGTCGCGTATCTTCGTTGGTATCCCTGAACATTGTCTCAGTGAGATTAAAAGTAAGCCTCTCGGATGGCTCTCTGGTGGGAAAAAGCTTCTCGCGCTGGGGTTGTTCATCATCTCGATGATTGAGCTCCAGATTCGAGAGGGACTCTCTTACGTGCTCTCTCGGAGTTCTTGGTGTCTTTTCAGGTTCGGCGTCCAGCTCCTGGGAAGGTCCACCAAAGATAGAGGCAAACACCCGTTGTTTTTTAACATTTGGGCTTTTTAGGGTATCTTCTTCATCTGCGTAACGGAGAGGAGACTTCTGCTGTTTGGTTGATAGACTTTTGAGTTTTGATCCTTTGAATGAACGATCGAAGGCGGATTCCTGCCCTTCGTCATCGGAAAAGCCTGGTGCAAACTCGGCAGTATTCGCCATGGTCATTACAAGTTGACCAAGAACCGCCGACTAGCAATGCAAGCACCATTCATATCCCTGGGTCGGTGGAAAAAAAGTAAGAGTGGATACGACGTGTTGTTGCGTGGAGGGTGGGGACGTCATGGGTGACGGTTGTTATATACGTGGCACAGGAAGGTCTTAATGAGGCAAAGTGAGAGATACTGGCATAATTAAAGAAGATTTTAGAAACGATGGCATTTTAAGGAAGACTAATGGTGAGAGAACTCGAAAACCCAGCGCGATATAGCAAGGATAAAGCAAACATCAGGGAAGTGCTGATACGGTGATAGCGGTGATCCCTCACAGCTGCCTTATTCTTTCCTGTAGAGTAAAGTCCTATTAGCGTCTTTTTAAGTGTGTTTTGTTGAGAGCAAAGGAAAGATGTGAACAGCGATGAAGGGCCTGTAACGGGAACGAGTGTCATCAGTTTTCTTGTGGAAATCGCCATGAGGGCACTCACGAAAGGGTTTAAAATCGGATGAAAGAAGAAAATAAAAGCCTATGGAAGTTCTCCAGCAGTGGTGTCCAGTGTTCTATTGACGACTTCTTTTCGCTTCCACGAGGGGACAGCGCAACTAGTGGTGTGGATAGTGTGGCTTAGTCAGTCAACAAGGAAAATCATCTAACTACTTGTCCTCCATCTCGCGCTTCGTTTGCCATGGCCACCCATCTCATGCATCACCTAAGCTCCCCGCTCGATCCGTATCCAGCCGTGAAGAAAGCATGGCGCGACAGGCGAGGCTGCTCTTGATCCGCCATGGCGAGACGGTTAACAATGTCGCCTGGCTTAGGTAGGTGCACCTCTCATGCCTCTGACAATTGAAACCTAGACCGACCCTAACTTGCGCAGCGCCGGCAGTAGAGAATCGCAGCTTACCAACCACGGCTACCAGTAGGCCAAGCGTCTCGGTCGGCACTTTGCAAGCCTCGGAGTTGCTTCATACACCTGTTTTCCTCGACTCTCCAGTGCGCTTCAAAAAACGGCTCTGGGAGGCCCACTCCATGTCTGTGCTAAGCTATGGCCTCGTGCGTGATATTGTGCAGCTACCAGCTTTGATAGAGCAGGACTTTGGATCGTACGAAGGGAGAAGTTAGCGTTCCCGATAGGTTGGCGCCGTCACACAGGACAGCAACGACGTCTTCGCGGATGTCGAATCGAAAGATTCATTGGCGCAGCATACTGATACCTTCCTTGAATCTTATCCTCTCCCGCTGCTGGGCAGTGATACGGAGTCGACCGAGCTTGCGATTGGCATTATGTTCCATCGCATGATGCTACCGACCTTATAGCGACGTTTCTTACTACATCTTCCGCCCAAGAGTGTCAATCTCTCTTCAGAGCTTGCGGCTACCACACTTACGACCAAGCTCTCAAGCAGAGACTATCTAGGAATTTGGCCAAACACAGGCTATACTGAGCTTCGCATGGTGCGTGCTCTTTTGTCGGGGCTAAACTTCATTGTTGATACCCCCGAGCTTAGCTCCGAGCGGAGAACGGTGATCCACACCACCATGGGATGGATCATCTCATGGAGGTCTTGGGAGCTATCCTCCCGACCCTTCCCAGAAGAATATTGACAGTCATTTCAAATCGGGTTGGCCTGAGTGAATTGCCAAGTGCTATGCAGCTCTTTGGCACCATATGCCCTGACTATGTAAGTGGTCCATCGATTCTTTTCGGTTTCTGCTGCAATGATGACAAAGCAATAATTCACAGACCTGTTCTGAAATTTCATGTGGACTAACATTGTTCCAACTGCTGTCTGACCCACCAAGCATACTTCCGTATTAGTTTTCTGTCTTGATGGGCTGTGCTGATGCGTGGCTTCTAGAATATTCCATGGGACTTCGTTTCCTATGCCGGCGGCGTCGATGTATCGGCAGTAAGCTTCCACAGTTGGTGCTGCGGTTAGCTCGCTTGTATCGGTGCTCTATTTGCACTCGTCGGTATAGTATACACAGCCTGCATACATCCCGATCACGTCTTCCTGAGAGGGGTACCTTGGTGCTCAATGACCCATGCCCAAGCCTAGAAGCTCTCAAAAGTATTTGCCCAGCGAGACTCGATGCGCATTTCCGAAGAATCTCGGACCAATAGACCTAGCTTCGCTCCCGCAATGCTAAACTGGCCCTTAGTCAGAAAAGAAGCTTTGTATATATGGCTTACGGCCGTAATGCTAATTCGCAAAGGCTGCGCCTCAACCTTCCACCGCCTTTGTCAGCTCGGATTTAGTGTTTTTCCATGGGTCCCGGCTAACAAGGCTGTGTCCATCCGCTTAAGTTGTCTTTTTCTGGCAACAAGTGTGCAGGAGCGACGAGACCCCAGCTACAAGATGCTATTTCAAGTGTGGTTCGCGAAGCCGTTGAGCGTTGTTTTACTTCTGCAGCGGTAATATGTGTATCTGCCGGTCCGTCGATTGCCTGGGCTGTAGGCCTATAGTATCATAGACACCGATGCGGGTAATCTTGTTGAGGATATAAGAATGCTGAGGTCACTTGGGCATGACTGAACACTACTGCTACCTTACGAAAAATCAGTTGCACGCAATCCCGCCCCACGTAGAAGTCTTTACATTTTCTATCATCCATGTATATTCCGACCCATATCGCCGTTACCGCTCTCACTCTCGCCCTCTCTACTAAAACAACCAAGACGACACCGTTCGTGACCCGCCAATCTACCAGTCACTTTGATTTGAATGTTCCTATGCTCACTCCTTTTGTCTACACAGAGATCGCAACCCTACCATCAACTAGCATGGCTGCTCTCGACGGTCTGGCAGGGCGATATCCTTGTACCGGAGGTATACTTGGCCCTGGACAGAAGACTCGATCGTGGATGCTTAGTGGTTTACATAGGAAACCGGACGGGTGATATGGTGGGCCAGGAGATCCCCCTGGGAGCTGCTGTGGAAACCGTGCCGGATGTCCACGGAGGCGTCAAGTTGGTAAGTCCAAACGGTCAGCTCTAGAGAGTTGCAAATGGTGCTGAGTCATGTACTGGTGATTGGCGGAGGTGAAGTTTTACATGAACCGATGGACCATCGACGTAATGGTACCTGCGTAGCAATGCCTCTGGCGTTTACAAGGCAATGCCGGAATATGCCGCGATGCTTTTCGAAGCCACAGACCACATGTCCTACGCCAACAGCGCTCTGTACGGTAAGCGCGATCACCGTGTCATTGACTGTACGTTATCCAAGTATGCGTGCTGACATCGCCTAGCCTGCAGGTTTTGGCCCTGTTACCTGCGGGCACCCCGGCTTCCTCGAGGACAACATACGCAGTTTTGTAGCTGACTGTGAGAATGGGTCCTTCTTGGGCCATGCTACGGTGGACATTTTCGCGGTGGGGACAAAGGGGGCATGTTGATGGGACTCGGATCTTTAGACTCTTGCCGCCGGGTGGCAGGGGAGTGTAGTAAGGCCTCATGGTCTGACTACTGTATCTTTGGGCAGGTTTGTCTATTCTAAAAGGCCCACCCCTGGCACTACTTGATACGAGACTAGGAGAGGGGGCGTGGAGAGAAAGCAGAGAAGCGGCGTTTGGTCGAGCACGTTGTGACAGAGACATCGGTTCTGGGCTCGATGGTTGCGATACCAAGCAACATGATAAAAATACGTACCTAGGATGAAGGAATTCGCGTCTATGACATCATTACGATTGCACCTTGGTTTTTTTATTTACCTTCCTCGGACAGTGGAGTGTGAGAGAGATGCAAGCTCTTTCGGGAAGAAAGATTTCAGGCGGTGTCGTAGGTAGCGGAATAACGAAGTCAGCGACACATCTGACAATAGATCGGAGGCTAGCCAGGCTGTGACCCTAAATAGGACAAGAATGCTGTCGTCCAATTACCGCTAGGGCTTAGATGATGAAGTGCACATGTAGGCCGTCGTGCCGGCCCGTGTAAAGCGCACGGCGTCGTGCAATGTGCGGAGACTGAATAAGCGCACAATGTACCGTTTTGTGTCGTCGCGGCGGACCTCGGGTGGTGCTGAGCTCATGGGGGGCGGCGTCGGAGATGTAAACAGCTCGTGAGGTATGGCAGGGCTGTGCTCGTATGCAATCCCGATGGCCCGGTTACGCTTCCGGCCACGCGCTATGATTGGCCAAGACAAGACATCAGCGCATTTCGATGATATTTTGGGCGTGGGCTTCTGTGCTGCTTGGACTCCCAGCCCGGCTTCACCGCGAAGGTCAGGTACGGTATGGCGGTACCCAGGGCTCTCAGGCCGGATGCCGTCGTCCAACCCTTCCCCAAGAACCCGACGCTATCCATCAGCATCTTCAACCCACCAGGTTGAAACATATCCCGGGTGCTGGTGTACGGAGCGGAGCACTGGGTATACATTGGTAACAACCCCATGCATCCACCGGCAGGGGTGTGCGCCATCCAGGATTCCGCTGGTCTGCATGTCCGAAGGTAAAAGGTAAGGTAGTACATCAAAGCTGAGCTATATGACCGCTGCGCCCACTGGCCTGGCCTTCTTCGACTTACTCCTCGGTTATCGATATTAGGTATACGACAATGTGGCCGTGAAATCGATATCGAAAATGAGTGCGGAACCTTCATCACCTCCACCTCCAGCACGACCGTCCAAAGAGGAACAAATCCATGTCGCCCTACATCTCGAGCATGAGCCTCATGCTCTCTCTTCTCCAGCCGACTATGCAGAGCCTGGAGAGGTCAAGGCTCCACGAGCGTTTCCTTCCCCGAGCCCCTCCCCAAAGCCGGCCACATACTCTCCATTCCCCCCGACTCGATACAGAACCCCTACACCTGAGCCCTCTGGCGCCGCACAATTTATAGCCAACCTATCCGAAAAGCAAAGAGCCCACTTGCAGTTCGCTGTACCGAGCAAAGGCGATCCAGAACGCTTCTCTCATTTTCTCGAAGAGCCGCGTAAGACTCCAGTCCCCGATCGCTTTACGTTTGAGGCTCTGGACTCGGAGGCACGGACAGTGAGGGACCTGAACTCAAAAGTCAGAAGGGGTGATATAACGAAGAGCGGCACGAGCGGCAAGCCTCCGGGCAGCTATAAGAGTACGAGGGGCGCGGGGAGTACTGCCAGCAGCCAGCATGCCAGGGAAGGGAGTGGCGCGACCAATAGCAGTGGAAGATGGACGCCCAATAGTAGAAGTAGGAGCGTAGCAACAAGCTTTGAAAGTATGCGAAAAAGCATCCCGCGTGTTAGGAAAGAAGTGAGACACTTTAAAGGGGTGACCATCGAGGCGGATTGGAGGTTCTATGCGACTGGCATCTGCTTGGCTCTGGTCAATCTTGTAATGGCTTGGGATGCTACTGCAATATCCATTGCCTTGCCGGTACGCCTAGCTCCCCATTCATTGACATCAATGGCTGACCATGGGCGCAGACAATTGCGGTGGCATTGCATGGGCCCGCCGTCAAGGTGTTTTGGCTGGGCATTGCCTTCATCATGACGGCGACTGCCTTCATTCCACTCTTTTCAGCCTTCACTGAGATCTTCGGCCGCAAACCCATGCTGCTCACCGGCCTGACCCTTTTTATTGTTGGTTCACTCATCACAGCCATCTCTGGAGACATAGGCACCGCGCTCTTGGGTCGCTCTATACAGGGCGTCGGCGCTGGTGGAATTTTCGTGCTCTCTGATTTAATCATCACAGACCTTGTTTCCCCATTAGACAAACGTAGATGGTCGGCTGTACTTGGTCTCGTGTAAGCTTTTGCCTTGCCTTTTCTTTTCGCCTATTCCAAACTGACGACGGACAGATGGGCCACTGGTGCTCTGACTGGGCCTGCGATAGGTGAAGCCCTTGCAGAGAAGAGCCAGTGGCGCTGGATATTTTGGATCAACCTACCCTTTTGTATATCTTCACTTTTGGTTCTTGCATTTTTTGCCAAGCTCAAATCCACTCAATATGGGTCGACCTTATACGAACTCAAACAAATCGATTGGGTAGGGTTTTTCCTCATGACAGGATCTCTTGTCTCCCTTTTATTGGGCCTTAGTTGGGTAGGGCAGCCTTCTCTCAGTTTCAGTAATTGTGTGTTAACGGTTGACTGAAAAGGGAGGTACATCTTACGCCTGGTCCAGTCCGCGTACATTGATACCAATCCAATTTGGATTAATTGGGATCGTGCTGTACTGTGTTTGGTCATGGTTTGCACCATTTCAGTCAATGATTTCCTTCGACGGTTTCATGGATCGTACAACTCTCGGCATGTATTTTGGAACTACAATCCAAGGAGGAATCATTGGTGCCTTCGTGTTCTTCATGGTAGGCTAATAACCCCCGTCCCCGACGATCTGGAGCTGATGTGATGGTAGCCACTGTATTTTGGGGTTGCCAGAGCCGGCACTGAAGACCTTGCCGCAGGGGTGCGCTGGCTGCCATGGACGGTTCCACTGTCAATTTTCCTTCTCGCTACCTTTATCATCATCTCTAGGTGGAACACTTGGCTCTATGCAATCTGGCTAGGATGGCTTCTCGTCTTGCTTGGCGTTGCCATGACTACCCTTTACACTCGGACTTCATCGGATGGAACTTGGATAGCCATTGCTTTTGTGTCAGGTTCGGGGATAGGCATTCTTTTCCCTAGTCTTCACACAGCATCGGAACTCATCGCTTCTCACGAGAAAGACGAGGAGAAACAGAGGAGAGCAGTGACAAACTCCTCTTGGTTCCATTACCTTGGTAAGGCCTTTGGTGTTGCCATCGGCACCTGTGTCTTCGAGAACAGGGTCTTTCATCACATGGATGGTAATGCGACCTTCCACGATTACGCCAGGGAATACGCAAATGATTCTGTGTCATTGCTTGTTCGTATTCGAGCAACCCCTGGAGGAGAGGGCTCAGCCAAAGTTCAGATTGCAGATATGTATGTTGATTCACTGAAATCAATCTGGATCCTGATGGCAGTCCTGGCAGGCCTGGCACTGCTGTCAAGTTGTTTCATGATGCCAAAAGCGTGGAGAAAAGAGGAGGTAGAGCAACTTAAGGATGTCGATAATACTTATGCCGTCTGATCGTAAGAACTCGATTTTTTTACACAGTAACGCGTGTATGAGTGTCAGTATCGGTCATTGGAACGGTATTGCAGGCAGGAATATACCCAACCTCATAGTTTAATGATACCCCGTTGCACATCATTGTAAAACGACCCTAATTGTTCACATAAGTACGGACACAACACATGAAAGGTACCTCGCAGCTGAGCGTACTGACATTGAAGGGGAAGTTCTAAAACGAATGCTCTCTATAAAAGCACTAACAGAAAATCGTACTTAGCTTTAAGGGCTGAATATAGGCTAGAGAGTGTAAAGGGTGGATCTCTTGTGACCTCTAACGGTACCGCTATTTCTTAAAGTTAGTGTTTTTTTATTCCTTGCCTTCTTACAAAATTTACATACCTTACTCTGCATATGAGAGCATGACCCAAATCATATAATAAACTCAGCCTACCTATATACATGCCCACAAGCTTCAAATACTCGAATATACTAAGTAATCCTCCAAGTGCACCATTCACTCATGTCGTATCCGGCAACGAGCAAGCAGTTAATTCGCAGCTATAAGTGTAACAGACACGAACGAGCGATTAATCTTAGATGCCTCCCAAAATTTCACAGAATTAGGAACACAAGAAAGTGAAAAAGTGAAATTCATTAAGCTACCTACTTCCTTGAGGAATCGAGCGAGCATTCCTGATGGTGCCACAATAAGAGCCACAAGGAACTACACTTCTGACAGAAATTCAGGCCTGCACTCCTTTCATTCTCCATCGGTGTAGCCAAATTGGCAAAATAGGCAATTGTGGCTCTCTTTATTCAGCCCATGTGCTCCATCCGGAACTACCAGATCCAACGCCTTTCCGTGCTCATAGTACTCTTACAGTGAATGAACCCTGATTATGGCTCCCTCCCGATGCAGAGTATACGTAGAATTGTTTGCACGAAGACCCCTACGCCACTGCTCCAGAGGGAAGACGCCCGTAATGCATAGCCATGCTCATAGTCACTGACTTGTGAAGTATACAATTTGAAAGAATTTTTGGCGAAGGTTTGCATATTGTATGTGTCTATGCGAAGCCGAAATACTCGCCGCCAGCTGTCATGGCAGTGTAGAGTGCCTTTTTTAGAGACTCGTAATCTTCATACTCAGGCAGGTCCAGCTCTGTATAACTAGTAAGCAACTGCTACACAACTAGGCTAATCAACTTACGGTTGAAGCAGGTGTGACTGGACGGCAATCGATCCTTGCTACCATAATCACGATGAATGTTAAATTTAGAGAACCCATTCATACCCTCTAATTCTTTGAAACCATTCAGAGGCACCTTACTTGTGCCAGTAACGAACTGAAGTAGCTTGGCTTGTTCTTCCTTGTCAAAGCTTCGCACAGCGCGCCAGAACCAGTGGATTTGCGGTGAATTTTGAGTGTAGTTATGGTACTCCGTATTCGCTTTCCAGTCCTCAATATTGATGTCGGGTAGACCCGAGATGAGGAGCTCAAGCTCTTGCTCATTGAAGATAGAGATAAGATCGGCTGGGATGATATCGTGGAAACCTCTCAAGAAGTGTTCCAGTTGTTCTTTGACAGCGACAGTCAGGCGATATTCGGTGACCAAGCGGACATACTCATGCTTGTTCTCTTCCGTCACGGGTTTATTCCTACCATCTGGGATAAGGTCCACTACCTGAGTTTCCCCAAAGGCTTCATTATCGACAGAGAAGGTTTCGGTAATGATATCCGTAATATCATTTTCTAACATCCACTGAAGAGATTTGTAGTACTCCAAGTCCAGGGTTTCCATGTCTTTGAGATTGACCGGTCTGCTCAGTATTTGTTTGTACACGGCTCGGCTAAAGTGACAGTCAAGCACGCGGCCTTCGTAAAGAGCTTTGCCGATAACACGACCAATAAACTTGAAGAACATTAAATGTTCCTGGTTGATAGAGCTTAAACGGTTAGGATGGAAGGTTGTGCGGTCCGATGCAACAGGGATGAACAAGGCATAGTCAGGATTGAACATTTGCCGAGCAATGACTTGAAACCATTCTCGCGTGACACCGCCGGCGTCCACACCTTCTTCGCCATGGAAACGAATGCTGAGTTTGCCATACTTCATCTCATCTGGGGTCTTGAAGTACAGAGACTTGAAACTGTCAAGGAAAACTTGCTCGCGTCGTACAGAGAGCTGGAGTGGTGGGTGTTGTTGGCGATCGGGAGTGCGAGCATGAATTTTACGATTGAAATAGTTGCGTTTGTTGTCGAACTCCAAAACCTTAGAATTTTTCACTAACAGCGAGAATGTTCCACTCATAAGTTTAGGATTCTGTCGAACAAGGTCATTGAGAATCTTGCGATGGTCTTCAGTAAAGTTGAAGAACAGACTTTCCATTTTGTTCTCTGGAGGCGGGCTGGAGAGTGCAAAATCTTTCGGTAGCAATTTGCTGAGTGGGATATCCTTGAGGGTGGTGTTTTTGCAGACAACCATGAGAGTTTCTATCAAAGGTAGTAGGGTGGTGGCGATATTGAGCATGTTGCCCCGTTGTCGAATGACGGTCAAACACTCGCTAAGCTTGCTCCACAGAGGTGCAAATGCTGCATCTTCATATAAAGATAGGAGGATGTCATCTTTCTGCGATGGTTCGAGGGCCTCTGCGGTGGTGTTCTGTTCTTTGTTATCGCGTGTTGGGTCGAAGAGGTAGTCTAGCGCTGTAAGGGCTCGAAGGAGCTTGGCTTGATCGGAACTGGCTGGCGAAAACTTTGAAAGAGCTATGCCCTGAACATCCGTCGGCGAAGCGGCATTCGTTACCTGAACGGTGAGATCACTCAAATCTTGCAAGATAGATCGAGCTAAATCCTGCGCAATTCCAAGGAGCTCTTTACCAAATGTCTCCTTGGCGCCTGGGATGGGGGACAGATTGCTGATAACGCTCAGTGTTTCCTGGAAGACCTTTGAGTTACACTCTCTCGCAGCTAAGATCTTCGCAACAAGCCGCAGATTGTGTTCGGGAATATCGGGCGGCGTGAGTGTTCGATGCTTCCGCCGCTCATCCTCAGGCTTCGAAATGTCTGCTTGTGATGAGCCGCCTTCACCCTGTGGAGATACCTCAGCTGCTTGAGTGGTGTGAGTGGTCAACATCTCGGCGTCTCCTTGTTGTTGATCTGCTGGGGTTTGTTCATTCGCAGTGGTTGAGTCAGCAATACCATTGCTCTCCACATTCGTTTCTTCCTTTTGATGCTCTGTCTCAGTTTTCTCTCTGTCCTTCTTCAATTGCTGTAGAGGAACAGTAATGACACGCAGAAGCGTGGTGAGTTGCTCCATGATTGAAGAGCTCTCAATGATCAATTTCCTATCCAATAGACTTAGGAGGGCGTTGACAGGGAATCGTGTGCCTTTAATTTCCTTGGCTTTCCCTTTGCGGTTCGTTCTGCTCTTGAGTCCGACTGCGGTCTCATGCTCGGTTAAGAAGAACGTCCAAACGGCAGGATTCTTTTCAGTGAGTTGAGTTAGCGTGTTAAGACATTGCTGCACGACCATGAGTGGTGAAACGTCGGAATTAATGGCAAAGGCGCCGTTCTTTCGCGAGATTTTCGGAGTCTTGTCATTAGGTTGTTGTTGCGTCTGCTTCGCACGAATCGATAGCTGAGCAAAGCTGCGCTCGACAGCGTTGACATCAGCGCTGCCATCTTGCAATATCGAGAGCAAGATGCTGATGACTTCGGCGCGATTCTGCCGATTTTCGCAGACATATCGCAGAATCTGAGTCAAGCTTGCCTTTGCACTGCCTTGCTGAGGAATGAACATAAGGCGGAGCAGTGTTGCTACTCCTGCCTTGTCAAGCATTTGCGCGCAAGGCCGGGCTTTCCTCCTATGCGACTGGTCATCCTGAGGGGCGCGACGATCTGCGCCACGGCGATAGCCTGACGGAAGATAATCGAACTGATTTAGCCGACGGTCACCACCCAATGCTCGAGCTTCAGCAGATATCTCCGGAGGCAGCAAATTCAACACCTCGTCGTCTTGATCCATAAGAACAGCTTGCCGCAAGGCAGGATCCAACGAAGCCAAAAAGCTAGCTGGATCAATATCTTCTGCTTGAGCGGGGCCATTAGCCTGACTTCGACGTCGCTGTTCTTCACGTTCGTGACGTCGGCGCTCCTGAGCTTCGTGTTGAAGCAACTCGTCTCGAATCTCTGGTGGTAGAGCCGCCAAGAAATCTTCATTTATATCGGTGGGTTGTGGTGCAGCAGCTGGGGCTTCCGAAGCCTCTCCTTGGGGCTGGGGTGCTGCACGATTCTGCTGAGCAGTTTGGGCACGATGCTCTGCAATTTGTTGCAGCAGAACTTCTTCGCGTAGCTCTTCAGGGAGAGCTTCTAGGTATTCCATGTCAATACCAAGCACAGTAATATCAACCTCACGTCCACGGAGGTTGTAAGTAACTCGTGGAGTAGCATCTTGATGAGGCTGGGACTGCTCTCCAGATGGTTGTGTCGCTTCTACGCCCTCCATAGCTTGAGACTCGGACGTGGTTGTGGCTGAACGCCCAGTTTGGTCTTGTGTCTGTTCGCTCTCTATGGCGGCACGAGCTGCAGCTTCGGCGGTTTCGCGTTCTTGGCGCTCGCGTTCTTCACGTTCTTTGGCTTCACGTTCTTCACGCTCTTTCTGTTCTTTGCGCTCCTGCTCCTCCTTTCGCTTCCGCTCTGCCTCTGCTTCTTTCTCAGCCTGACGCCTTCGTGCTGCCTCTCTAGCAGGGGGAACCATGAGTTTTAATATAGAGTTGACGACACGTTGGCTCTTCTCGATCGCATTCGGGCCGTATAGAATACGAGCCTCTTCTTGCCACCTCTGTTGAGTGTACGCTTTTGAAAAGGCTACAGAGGACTGCGGATCTTCGCGAGCAGAGCGACCTAAAGGATTGTCTCGAGTACGAACGTCTCGACGAAACGCTGGATCAAATGGCGGGGAAAAGCCAAGAGGAAAGTTGCTGAATGACAGATGGAGTGCACCATTGTGAGCATGCAAAGTCCCTTGACTCATTGCATTCAGGAGATTGCTGATGAATGATACGGGGCTAGTATCTGATGAGAAGAGACGAGGTCCACGGGCCTCGATTGCATGGACCCAGTCGCTCATACCCTGGTTACCAGGGAAAGACGGTTCACCATTTCGGCCAGATGATCGACTAGAGCGCTGAAGAAGCGGATTCACACCGTCGTCTGTCATACGTGGACCTGCTCCAGGTCTATGTGAGCGGTAGGCGGGCACGAGAATTCTGTTGTCTGGCCCACCTGGGAACATCCAAGAGCTCAAGCGGTGTGGGTGGCGTATAACAGGAGGAGCAGGCTCATCCCAACCCCAGCCCATGTCGTGTAGACCTTCTTCGTCGTCTTCAAGGCCCGGATCGTAGACAATACCTTCTTCATCGAACTCTTCCTCTTCGTCTTCGTCTATACAGGTTAGCAAAGGAAAAGGAGCGCAGGTGGGGAAATCTACCTTCGTCTTCTTGCATATCGTCCTCGATGAAGTCATCCATACCATCTTGAATCTGGTTGAGGAGCGATGGCGGGTCCAATACAAAACCAAGTGCGCGGTCTCTTTCATCCGCTCCACCCGTGAAAGCACCATCGCCGCTCCAGCTGTCCTCACGATCGTCCGCAAGGCTTGCATTCTCATCGTCACCAGTAATCTCTTCTATGTCATGGAGTTCATCCATGTCTTCGTCTTCCTCCTCCTCATCGTCGTCTTCATCGTCCTCATCCTCATCCTCGTCGGTTTCGGACTCATCATCTAAACCCATGTCTTCATCAGGCTCGCCAAGCTCAATTTCGACGTCTACATCTCCTGGGAGACCTTCGATCGGTCCCATTTCACCCAAATCCAACTCCATTTCTTCGTCTTCGGAGACCACCTCATCATTGTCTCCGATTTCTTCATCGAATTCCATATCATCTGCGAAAGCCTCTTCATACATTTCCTCATCTTCGTCTTCGTCTTCCTCATCAGATTCAGACTCGTTGCCTGGTTCAAACATTCCTAATGTTGAGTTACGAAACAGATCCGGTGTTTCTTCACGTGTAGTATCTATGAGGTCGTCGTCCGACGCTGATGATATTTCATATTCTTCAGTAGAATCTGGTGTTGATGAGGTGTCATAGCGCGTGCTCAAGTCCATGCCAACATATGTCAGCCACTTAAGAGGCTTTAAAATATACTTCACTACCCGCTTGGCGTTTGGATAGTTGAGATCAACATCAGCGATTGCTGTTGTTAAGATAGTGATGAAATTCTTTTCATACATGATCTTGGCCATTTGTTTCATGGTAGGAGAGAGATCTGAATTCTGGTTGAGCATTTCACCGTTCGGACGTTGAGACACCATCTTCGAAAAGATATCCGCGATGCCAAGTAATCGAGAGTACTTCATGTCTAGCGTTTCTTCTGAGGCGCAGGCGTCTTTGAACGCTTTCAGAGCATGCTCAAGGACAAATTTGCGAACAAAAAACAGTTCAGGTTCAGTCTCGACATATGGCGAGAGTTGATTCGGATCCATCCTGGAAGTCGCGTGTTCGCCTGTTTTGGCACACAAAGACACAATCACATCGACCGCACAAGCAGATGTCGCCAATTTCTTCTTAAACGAAAGGTCGCCTTCGTGATTCAAGCTTCCCACAGGGACCAATGTGCTAAGCAGATAGTTCAATATTCCCGACCGAGGTTTAGAGGGTGTAGTAGCATAAGGGTCTGCCTTTCTGGAGAAGTTAATAAACTCTACCTTTGTTCGGTTGTAGCTCTGCAGAAGTTCCGCAAGGCATTTCAGAATGAAGCATCGATAGATGTAGATGGGGTGCTGTTCTGCTTTGAACTCGGTCTTCTCAGGCTTCTGCTGCTCCATACTTGCGTTTGAGGGCTCCGAAGGTGAGGAGGCAGTAGTCAAGGTATGCTGTTGATCACTTAGAGAATCCTCGTCTTTATCAGCAGATTTTGGCGGCATTGGTTTGTCTTCTATCTCCTTGTACGTAAGGAGCTCACAGAGTAGATAATGAATGACACCATCCGGATTTTCTACTACTGGAAGCTTGAGGTCTGACGTTTTGGTTCTCTCAAGAGCGGGGGGCTTAGACACCTCACTTGTTTCCTTCGGCATATCACTTTCCGGTACATTGTCAGAAGGGTCTGTTGCAGTGGTTATTCCAGCCTCCAAAGCAGAGCTATCTTTCTTAAGAACAAGGGTTTGGGGCCGCTGATTTGGATCAAAGCGAGCCAGCTGAAGCTTTTCGTTTGTAATTTCGACAAATATCTCGGGGGCGCGAAGAGCAAGATTATACATTTGGCGCGTATACCCAGTTGTATCGGTCTGTCTCCTATCCCGAGACTCAAACATTGCTTGGATTTCGCTTCGCATGATTTGCCGGATTATATCTTCATCTTCGATGATATGACGGAGAACAATCATGAAAGCGCTTCGCAAGCTCTCATTCGTTATACCAGCGAGTTGTTTGACCATCAAGAAAAGACGTTGTATATTGCGTTTCTCAGCTACGCGTAAAGCGATGCTGCGCGTCCGGGTGAGCATAACGAAAACGCGCATCACGGACAATGCAAGCAATTCATCCTTGCCTATGCGAGGTAGGATCTCGACAAGAGCATCGAACAACCGATTCTTCTGCTCGATGCTGATGATGGGCTCTGGAAACTGTTCAACTGATGTCTCTTCCGTCGAATCACTGGTAGGCGGCGTCCACTCGATTTGGCGGGGCAGTTGGTCCTCAGCAAGCAGGCGCTCAATTATCACCAACACCTGTCCAATCCATGGGGATGATTCTTCGGCAGTCTGATCGGGGAACACTCTGATGAACTCAAGAAATAGCCCAAAGCTTCCTTTCAACTCCTCCAGGATACTCTCATAAAATTCCTTATCTTGAATAATGAGGGCAAGCAAATGTGCAGATGCCGCGATTTTCTTGCCCTGAGCACGGAAATCATCGTCCATTTGCAAGGAGATTAGTGATTGTACCAATGTAGATCCTATCTCCGCACGCATTGCTCCTGGCTCAGTAGCTTTTGCGACAGCGGCAGATATTAGATCGGCCAAATCGAAGGTTACATCGTCATGGGAATTCAGAATATCTAAGGACCGGTCGACCAGATTCTCTCGAATTTTTGCACGTTCCTTATCGAGGTCATCAATGGCAACAGATTCTGCCAGGTTGCCTGTAGTCATACGCTTTTGATATGCTAAACTGGGTTGGGTAAAAGCAGGATGATCTGCATTCGACTGAATGTTTGGAACAGGAGTGTTAAGTGGGCTTTCATGGTTGCTTAAAGACGTGTCGGCGTCTTCCATCTCGACTGATTGGGAGTCTTGAGCAGTCCAACCTTCACCTTCAACAGCATCCTCACTAGCAGATATACTGGCATTATCGCTAGGCTCCGGGACCACGACTTCCGCCGCGCTTGGGGAACTGTTCGGAGGTGCGCGCGCATCCATCTCATATCGTGGAATTGGGTTCCGTGAGGCGCGAATATCGCGAATTTGATTTTGGCAGTACTCTCTGGCGGTGTTAAAATTGTCGCAGCACCTAAATAGAGCTTCTTCCACTAAACCCTCAGGATAGTCTCCCGCTTCCCTTAGACGCTGCGGATGCTCTGCGTTCCGGGGCTTCCAAGGCTTGATGATTGGCATAGATCGTTTGGGTATTTTGTCGGTACTCTTGAAAGCCCCTTGTTCACCATCGCCATCGAGGACCGTCTTTAAGATATTAATGGAAGTCTTTACAATCGAAGTTGTTGCTTTATCTATTAGGGTGGAATTCCAGATCTTATGCACTGGTCCAGTAACAGCATGACGAAGCTCCACGATAAATTGAGCAGCAATGAAATGGTCCGGACGTTCGCGCTCGCGATCAGGTCGTGATTGCATAGATGTTGTTTGATTGGCTTCGTTGATGACTTTGACGTTGATGATTTGAGCATAGAAAGCAAGGACAATTTTGACGCCACCGAGAGACAGATTGAGTAAGCGCTGATATTCTTCGATGTCTTCATTCCGCTTTTGCACAATGTCTTCAGCAGACGCAAAGAACGTTTTCAAAATGTTTGCTAACACGTCTAACCCTCCCAGATTACGGAAAGACACCAGGATTAAAGTCAAGGCCTGTGGGCTGGCACGATCCATATGGTTGTCAATCATTAACTGAGACAAAGAGGTGAGGATGACAATCCAATAAGCATATCGGTCCTCGGCAGATGTAGAAGCTTTTGGAGCCTCGAACTGGAGTTGATCAATAGCAGCCTGAGCCAGTTGGTCTGCTACAATGATAGCACATTGCTTTTGATAAGCCTCTAAGCTCCGGCGAAGTAGGAGAAGCTTCCCAAGGGACTGGAAAAACGGAGCGATGCCAGGTGGAATTTTGCTAAGAAGGTATCGGAGAACCTGCGTGTTCTTAAACTGCGCACTGTTCTGGCTGGGAATCGATACGTCACTAGATGAGCCAGCTGTGGGATTGGTAGCATCTTCAATGCTCAACTCGTTTGCAGACTCGGATGGTCTGTCGCTATTGCCAAGGTGAAAAACGCTGTCAGCCTCAACAGCGCCAAACCCGGAACTCTTGATGCGAGTTTCTTTTTCCCATTCTGCTGGCATGTTCTTCTGTAATAAGATCTCTTCCCAAACGCAGCACCGGTGCAGTCGACCCAAACTATCGACCAATTGGGCATACATATCGGCAAGGTTGACCTGGGCTGAAACGTTCAGCGTAGACCGCGTATTAAACATCTGGCTCTGGAATGTTGTGGTCAATGCTGAAACCAAAGTATGAACTGCAAGCAGCGATTTGACATATCCAGTCCCTTTTGCTCGCATCTTCAAGAACTCGTCTCTGCTAGAATGCAACGAAGGCTCTAGGTTGGTAAATGAAGCAAAAAAGCCTGCGCCTCCGCTATATGAATATTGCATCAAAGGCTCGAGTCGGTCTAAGGCTTGCTGAGTACGCCTTAAGATGGAGGGGACCACTATGTGCGGTTTTTGTTCAACCAGAACTTGCACAACTCGGGCAAATTCATCGCTCGTTGATTGGGTCTCATTGAACCTAGCATCGAGACAAGGTAGCGTGGCCAGGTCGAGAATAGTCTCGACTCCATCAGCTTCTATGAAAGCAGCGCACATAGTATGGTTGGTAAAGAATCCACCTAAGAATCGACAGAGAACACCTATGTATTGGCTTGTTGTGGGTCCTTTAGCGCTGTCCTCGGTTTCGATAATGTCAGTAAGGGCGACAGGCTCTGCTGATGCTGAACCCTCGTGCTCATCTTTCATCATCACATCATCCCCATTATCAGGGTGCATTGCAAGATGTTTGTGAACTGGACCTTGTGGGTCAGAAAGAGCAGCGCGTCCCCCGCAGACATAGATACTTCCATCGCCCTCTCCATCGTAGTACAACTTGGCACCGGCACCTTCATTTGCGGCCTTGTCAAAGCAGATGCGGACAACGCGTGCCACCATCTCACTCAATGACGAAAGGACCGTGTCCTTCAAGGGAGGATGATGTCGAACTAGTTCATCAAAAGAGTTCCCAATCACTGTTGGAACCTCTGGGTCCTCGTCGAGGGCTCGCACATGTGCTGGACTCTCAAAGATTTCGAAGAAGTGCTTTAAGGCGGCAGATGATTGGAAGAGCTTCATGCCTGCTTCTGCAAGGCAAATGGCCCCAAATGCTGGCGGAATAGTATTAATTGCTTCGGCGACAGGCAAAATGCCTGCGGCCAGGGATGTCCCAGGCGCACGTGGCGGAAATACCCGATTGGGCTGTGGTCGTGATGAATCTTGCCCAGAAGATATTGTACTAGATGTGGAAGCCTCAGGTGGGTTTTCGGATATTTTCTCCGCTGAGACGGTCTCAAGCAGTGCAGTGCTCAGACCGGCATCGTTGATAACCGAGTAACTTGTTGGCTCATTGTGGATGAACGTCGTCAGTATATTCACTCCCATACTCCACACTGTGGAGCCGTAAATGCTTGCATTGGACAGAACGATCTCAAGTCCACGCTGAAGAGGAGTTGAATCAATTAAATTGCGCATTTGGCGATCGAAATTGCCTCCACCAGTGTGGGACATCATATGGTTCATGAACTTGAACAGCCAACGAAGGGTCTGCTGGTGATGGAATGGGATTCGATAGTCGGTAAGCTGGGTCTTGTACTCTTTCGGCATGCCTTTTCCTTCATCGGCAAGCTTCTGCGAAGTGGTCACTTCGTAGAATACTAAATCAGCGATGATCTCTAGACCTTTCGCATCGACCAATGCTTGAAAGGCTTCTCGGAGATTGTATACGAAGGTGTCCAGAAAATTGAGGATCTTGGGGTGATTCCGCTCTGCCTTGAGAGTTCGCAGTTTAAGAACGTCCACAAGAATCTCTAAAAGACCAGCAGAGACCATGCCATCACCAGTACGAGCCTGAGACGTTGGCAAAGTATTTAGAAGAGAAAATAGTGCCTCTCGCCATTCGTCTTGCTCAAGGCTGTCTTCGGAATTCTCTTCTACAGCCAACCCGGCAACAAGCTTCCGGACGACATAAAACAAAACGCCATGATTGACGTTAACACTCAAAGCCGTGCAAATATCTGCAGATTTCGACTTGTGCTTAGCCAAAGCCTCAAGTGCATTAAGTGCATAGGTTTGGAGTTCGATCGAAATATAACGGTCGTCACTGCTAGGCGGATGCACAAGCTCAGACAATTGGTATGCCCATTGCAAGCGCCGAGGTTCATCTGCGTCATGCTGGCCGACCCTCGCATGAAAGTCTTTCTCGGCATAGACGTATGCCAGGTTTGCAATGGCGAGCATGCGAATAGCAAGAGCATCCTCGCGGCCAGTCTTACCATGTGTGAGCGTCTTTGCAGTCCGAATTTTATGAAGTAGCTCGTAGTGCACACTCTCAGGCAATTCCGCAACCCCTTGTTTAATCAGTTCGTGAATATCGCTTTTTGATAGTGCTTCTGCAGATCTCTCGAAGGTTTTCGCTCCATTTGGTCGGTTATTGACATAGTCACCTGGTGTGAAGGTGGGTGTCACGGGTGAATCCCCTGATACAGTGTCTCTAGGATGGCGAGGTGTCTGTTGGGGCCCAAGGTTAGAAATTCGGCGGACTGGTGTGGGTGTGGCAGGAGCATCCGTCGCGAGAGGCCTAGTTTCGTCTGATGTGGAGGATGGTTCGTAGTACGATATTGAGACACCACCAAATTCCTGTTTCAGGGAAGGTTCTGATAATGTTAAGACACCGACCATATCAGCGGGGTGGAACCTATCGCTCTCACTCCGCCGGTCTGCTTTTTCTTTCGGCTTTCCAGCTGGGGGAGCAAAAGGCTGGGCAGGGGCCACAGGGCCTTTGGGAAAAGATGCAGCCAGCTTCTGGACCTTTTCAAGGTTGATGTTATAGTGGCTGGCCAGGAGGGTCGGGTGCAGAGTAGCCGGAGCGAGTCGCAGGCGGGCAGCTTGGTAGCGCTGGGAAAGGCGGAGGGTCAGACGAAGTGTCGACTTCAACAAGGAAACGGAAGTTGAATTGAGTAATTTGTCGAGGTGCGCACTGCTAGAGTACAGGCTTCGATTACCACAATTCTCTAACAGCAGTCGAGTAAAGTTCAGGATCTGCTCAATCAATTCACGATCACCGTCGTCAGAGACATGCAGCTTGTCCAGAACGTCGACTGTGGCAGGTTCTGGAGGCTGGCCCTCTTCCGCGTCACCCTTGAGTAGTAGGTGACGCTGGAATGGCCGTGTCTGGGGACCATCCAGCAGGCCATATTCTTGATTAAAAAGCTCAAGTATGCGATCAAACCGGTTCAGCACAGGTATCCAGTGGTACGTGTCACCCCGCGGGAACGGCCACAGCTTAGGGAATGAAGCGAGATGGGCGGGTATCTGGTAGAGAGGTATTGATTCCGTTGCCTTGACAAAATCTGCTATCATAGGAGACTAGACAAATAAGCACAGGTCCTGCAATAGCACTTAGTAACACCTACCAGAGTAGATTCATGCCGCGACGTCGCCTGTTTCTTGATCTTCATGGCTCCTCCGGGCGCTCGGGGGCCGAGCCTCCTACATGTACGGAGCGCTTAAGCTGAGAAAACTCTGGGCCCAGTGCACACAGGTGCTCCAGAGGGTGGGCGAGGTTGTCGGGTGCTCCGCCGTAGGAAAAGCTTGCGGGGATGCGGACGGGGACCAGTACGAGCTGATTGCCCGAGATGGAGAAACGGGAGGTGCGAGCCGAGCACTGAAGCTTGTGTGCAGGCAGACGGTGAAGGCGGGTGGACGTCGGGCAAGGCAGGGTCAGGCTTTGGTGATTAAAGGGTCGAGAGTCGTGCAATATGATGCGAGCGTCACGGTGCAGGCGTGGATGTCGCTTTGTTTTTTGGCAAGGTGAGTCCGGCAGCGGGGAGAAGGCTGGAGACGCAGGCTGACGAGCTGCAATGACGTGGCGGGGTTAAGAGGTAGAGAGGGGAGTTGTTGACTGCGATGGAGCTCCAAGGCCTTTACGTACTTTCCTCGCGCGCCTAGTGGTTACGTCGGCGGGAAGGCGGTCCGTGCACGTGATTATATAACACGCCGCCCGCTCTCTCTTTCGTTGCGTTTGTCGCGCTTCTTTCTCTCTAGGAGTAATTTGGTTCACTGAATCCAAATGTGCATATGGATATGGATGTGGATGTTGTGTGTGAATGCAGTTTGGGCGGGGCCGGCAGGCAGACATACGGTCTGTTTGCGCGACTTCATGGCATCCATCAGACACAAACACAAGGCGTGATCCGATCCAAACATTCGAGTCTGGATGGAGTTCCAGTCTACCGGCAGGACATGTTGTCTCCAATATGCATATATGTGGTATTGTGAGGTAGCAGAGGTCCATGTGGAATGGTGACCCAAAGGCTACAAACAGCATCAGTCGCTCCGCTACAACTACAGCTACTGCGACAAGAACCTAGGCCAGACATGACATGTTCCGCTAGGCACAAACGTAGTCCTTTCAACTTCTCCTCCACCAGCAACCGCCCTCCGCGACCAGACGAACACCTCAGGACGTGCCGCTTGCCGAAGCTGGGGCCTCCTTCCCATCGACCAGGCGCAGTGTCTCCTCGAGCACCAGCAGGTCGCGTTCGATCATCTCGGCCCAGTTCTGGATGTCACCGATCTCGTTGAGCTTCTTGGTGCTGCTGTCAGCGAGCTTCTGCCACTGGGTGCTCTGCTTGGCCAGCCTCCCCGTCTGCTTCTCCAGTTCTCGCTCCTGCTTCGCGATCGACTCTGCGTTTGCATGCACGTCTGCTGCCCGTGTGCGCATCTCGCTATCGACAGAGCCCCCCACGGCAACAAGCGAGGCTGCCACAGCGGCGCGCGCCTCTGCCGTCCGGCGTGCTGATTCTGGGTCCGTGGACATGGCGTCGGTGAGTTCTGACTACAAGTTGGCAAGGCGTAGACAGCAGGTTGGTCTTCGCAGCCGCTGCGATGAACGATGGGATGGATAGCGGGGTAAGACGGCCCTATTATACTCCACGTCCGTCTAGTCCTTTGCTTGGTCACATGGGGAACGTCATACCATATGGTGTCTACCAAGCCATCGGACTCAATCGTCTTATAGCAGAGGCGGAGGCTTAAACGCCGTCGCTTCTGGCGGCGAGGATGCAGTGTGGGCCGCTCCTGCACATGGCTTCCCAATAATGGTGCATGTGGTATTGTACGGCTGCGGGCATTGGGGGCCAGAACAAGAGAACTGTGCTACGCCACACCCAACGACCACAGCCGGCAACTGGCAAGTGTCTAGGCGCATCCTATGAGCGTTTGAGGCCGGTGCCAATATTACCTTGCCGCATGGCCAGCGTCGCCTTCTTTTCGTGCCCTTCAGCCTTCCCTTCTCACGCCCTCGGGAGCTTTCTACGTTGTCCAGCTGAGGGAGCGCCAGCCCCTCGTGTTCGAGTACAACGCACGAATAGAAACACGGCCTGTGACGTCTCCGCAAGCAAGGACTCAACATCTGGTGCGAATCGGAGGGCTGAAACGCGCGACTATGGCCGATCGCAGGCCCCTGATGGATGAGTTCTCCGACCCTGCTGACACCACGAACACGCCAGCCCTACCATCCCTCGGTTTCTCTCCCACCTCCAGCTCGTTAGGCTTTGCGCCAATTGCCCACGTTTCGCCTCCTCTGAGCCCGCGCTACTCTTCGCGACCCGGATACACGCGCCTGAGCAGCGATCCGACAGTTGTGGAAAAAACCACCCCGCCAACTGTGGTAGAGGAGGACGAAGAGGATATTGCACACAGTCTCAGCCGTCAATCAACAGGTGGACTAGGCATCGATGCATCAGCGTCGCCACCAGCACCCAGTAGGAGGGTGTCTGTACAGACTATACCAAGGCGCCCGCTCCCCTCGAATGCGAGAAGCCCGTCGATAAGAAGCCCCGTTTTGTCGCCACCTAACACAGGCGATCCATTCCTCGGGGGCTTCCCACACCATTCTGCCGAAAGCACGCCTGATTTGAGGCGTGAACGATTCAGCCCCAAGCATGACAGTGAGCCTTTTCGGCGAGGTGTGCTAAAGCACGCAGGAAACAGTACCACTAGCCTTAACAATGACTATCAAGAATTTCTAAGATCCTCCCACGGGGACCAAGTGCGCAACGGCGCACCCTCTATCAAAACCGCATACGAAACCAACTTCCACCCCACGCATCAATGTCCCACTGAGCGACCCTTTTATCAGTCCCGCTTTACTTGGGTGTCCATCACTATTGTTATAATATGTCTGTTTTCTACAGTCTTTTCGGGCATCTTCCTAGGCCTCGCCCTAAAAAGCCCAAGATACGGCCGCAGCATCAGCAGCCAGGGCTCCTTCAAGCCTGCAGATGCTATTCTTCTCACCTCGGTTATGGCTAAACTGATTGAGCTGTCGTTTGTTACTTCTTTTGTTGCGTTTCTTGGTCAAGTTCTTAGCAGGCGAGCTTTCATGAAAGACCAGGGTCGTGGCGTCACGCTCTCCGAGTTGAGCATGTGGCGATGGGTCGTACAACCAGGTACACTCATTACGCATTGGGAGACCGCAAAATATGCTGGGCTTTCCGTGCTCGGACTCCTCAGCCTTCTTAGCGCAGTCCTGGCTACCTTGTACACTCCTGCTGCCACCGCTTTAGGTAAGTGTTTTATTTCCATACCAACAACGGTGGCCCTCGCTGACCTTCTTGCAGTGCAACCGATGCTTAAAGACGGCGGCAAATATGGAGAGGTAGTCCTTGCGGGTCGAGTAAAGACCGGCTTTGCGAACGTTAACTATGTCAAGTCGATATGCGAAACCCCAATTTCAGTAGATATGGACAAAAATAATTCGGGTAACACTTGTTTACAGATCGAACATGCAGGACAGGGTTACCACAATTATCAACGATACCTCTCTACCTGGAAGCACTGGACACGCTTTGGAAACGGCACTTCGGATCAGCTCAAACGCCCTCAAGGATTTGGTCTTTTATATGAAAATACTACTGTCACTGGACAGTGGATTAATGTGATCAATACCACAGAAGAATCAAAAAAGCACGGTCGTGCTATCAATAAAGTTTCGTTAGCCATGCCGCATGCTAGCGTCTTCTCCGCCGCTCGTTACGGAGAAAACAACATCATGCAGCCTGAGGAGTTGAACTCAGAAGGAACCTATAGCCTTAGAGCCAGTGTCCCGAGTCCTGTGATGAACGTCCTGTGCGCAAACCTTAACGAAGAGGAACTTTCGCCAATTATATACAATAAGTGGCCAAACAACAAAGATGTTACCATGGAAAATTGGGACAAGCTCAGAGATAATGCTACAACCAAGAACAAAACGGTCGTGGACGAAATATTTGGCTGGAAAAAGAAAGACGATAAGAAGATGACCGATTACCCACCTGTCTTCGGGAAAATTCCGATAGCTTTCAACACAATTATGAATCATACAAGTGCTAGTTGGGGCAGAGAGGCAGTTTATTTACTTGGTTCTGGTGGCAACATGGACGATGGCACAGCATTGAATGGGACGTACGCCTTGTGCAAGATTCATGTTACGTTGACCTCGAGATGCTCCACACAATGTAGGTGTATCTATTTCTTACTTAGGGCCCCTTTCGTGCAAACCAAACCTGTATTCATAACAAAATCACGTCCAATATGAAACACGGTAAGCTAATCTCTTCTAGATAACGCCACCGGCTCGGGTGGCACTATAGAAGCTCTCTGCGAAGACCGAGACCCCGGAATGGCCTATATAAAGAGCAATGCGAGTGAGCCAGACTCAACTGTTTTATTTGACTGGAGAGATATCGCCTTCGATTGGGCTAATAGCTTGTCACTTAATACTGGCATCATGGATGGTGCTGCAAGCAACTCCCGGCTTTTGACGCAGTTGATGCTCAAAGAGAACGACGAAGGCGAGGTCGACCTGAGTCCACGTCTTCCTAGTCCAGCAGAGGCTCTTGCCGTAATGGCTGGATGTGAGCACACTTTCAATCAAACTGTTTAGGCATCACTCACAGAGTGTCCAGGTACCCTGCTTATGAGTTCTATTGACTCTCCGTTTGTCATGTTCTGGGTAGGTAACTTCTCATACAACACTTGATTTTTCGATTCATTAACTCTCATCCAGAATTACACAACCGGCCCACCTCTCCTCTCAGACTATGTAACGCAGTACTTCAATGCCTCAGTCAAAGCCCAGCAATACGCTTCGGGTGGCGTCGGCCACGTATCCAAAGGCTGGATGGTCATCCTTTTCCTTGTCTTTCTCATGAACATACTTGTCCTCGTCTATTTCCTCTTCCACAAAGGGCTCGTTACCGATTTCTCTGAACCTCCTAACCTCTTCGCTCTCGCCGTCAACTCTCCTCCTTCACAACTCTTTGCTGGTTCCTGCGGCGGTGGACCTGGAGGAAAACAATATGTCGTAAATTGGTTCGTCAATACTGAAGGCGATCATTTGTACATGGAACCAGGTCAGAAAAATGCTCACGAGCACATGGAACGTGCGCATTCTCATCCGCATTCTCATCCACACCCACATCCTCATCCACATGCCTCGGCATCGACATCGAAAAAAGTTAAGTCAAGTGACACAGGCCTCTTTAGTGGGATTACCGCCAGCATTATGAGTCCACTAAACCGACTGCAGCAACGTGGGCTGAATCTCAGGAGCAGCTCAGGCCAACAACGGCTGCGACCGGCGAGTGTCGTGGGAGCAGATATGGAGATGGAAGATGGACACACGGAAACTCAGCGACATTACGCTAGGCTGTCGAAACGGACGAGTATGCTGTGACGACCCTATTTCTTTGGACCGGCGTGGGATTATATGAGAAAGGGCTTGATTATCAACGCTTCATATGTTCCTTTTTAATGGTTAATCTTAAATTACCAGTGCTACTTAAGAATTCGCTACATCTCCGATGCGGCGAAGATGCAATGGCCAAAGTATATCGTAAGACTTCAACATTCGATGCTCTGTCGCGCGCTGTCTCCAATCTTGCCTTCTTGTGTCGCCCATTCTAGGAAGATTTGGTCATGTTCACACAAATTTGGTATACTTTTATACTTGTGGTGCTTGACTAGGTATCTAACAGGCAAGTAGGCGGATATCTATTGGTATAGGGCCGCTTGTGTCACGTAGGGCAATAGCTTTCTGTTCACAGTTTCAGGATGAAGTCTGCTGCTTAAGGAAATAAACGACACAAGGGTATCTCAAAGAGGCGCCACCGAAGCATCAGTAAACACTCCTAGGGTTCTTCCAAGGCCACCGTTGTCAAACAACTGTCATAACTTCCAAGTTTGCGTCTCCGTGGTACCCGGAGTCGTATAGTTGTTCAGGTTCCACGTTCCTTCGTAGGAGATATCGTTTGAAAAAGTATGGTATCTGGCGTAATCCATATTGCGCATGAATCCGTGTCGGCACGCTAAAAATCTGATCTAGCTCCTCCAGCGTCTTCCCTTTGGTTTCCTATGTCTGAATTAAATATCTCTTCGGCGATTATGATGAAAGGTACTTACGGGCATGAATAGTAGCACTAACCACCATCCAATGATATTCCAAGCGGCGTACCACGAAAACGCACCCTGTGGTTTAAAAGCTCGGTGTAGACTCGGCCAGGTGATGCTCAGCGTGGCATTAAAGAACCACGTAGTCGCGGTGGCCAAACTCATACCAAGAGCACGTACGTACAGTGGAAAGGCTTCTGCTGAGTATACAAATGGGATAGGGCCCTCTCCGGAGCTATAAACGATACCAAATAGGTATATGCCGCATGCAACACAAGCTATATGTGCGTTACTACTCTCAGGGATCCAAAACGCGAATCCAGTGAACAACAAAAAGAGTGCCATGAACGGAAAGGTGGTAAGAAGAAGGTTGCGACGTCCGAATGTATCAATCGTGTAGATGGCTGGAACGGCGAACACGAAGTTAATGACGCCAAACCCAAGGGAGGCAGCAAGAGCTGATTGATCCGAGAATCCAGATTCTTTGAAGATGGAGCTCGAGTAGTAGGCAATGACGTTTACCCCACAGAACTGTTGGATAAACATGATAATCTCGCTGGCTACCATGGCTCGCCTATTTCGAGGCACTGACCATAGTTCCCTAATCTTACTTTGACCGATCTTCATATTTTCTTCTGCCTTGAGAAGTTCCGCCATGTAGAATATATCTCTTGCAGCCTGTATTTTGTTGAAGCGTAGTCTACACATGGCTTGATAGGCATCAGCATGGCGGCCCTTTGACATGTACCATCGAGGCGACTCTGGACACGTGAAAACGAAAGAGCAGACAGCAACCGCAGGCAGCATGGCAGAGCCCATCATCAAGCGCCAGTTGAGGCCAGTAATGTTATGCACATCCGGGACAGAATATAGTACCAGATCTGCCACGTATCCGAGCATGATTCCGAACGCCGTCCACACTTGCCACTGCATTACAAGTGCGCCACGCACGCCAGAAGGAGCGCATTCTGCGGCGTATATGGGCACAGTCGCAGATTTTGGCCCAATTCCAAAGCCCAGCGCGAAGCGTGCAATGAACATGTGCCACCAGGTCTGTCTTCTCTTAGTACCAAAGGAGTGAACGGATATGGAGAAACCTACATTAACGAAGCCCTGCCAAAAGCAAGCTAGAGCACTGAATAAACATGTAACGAAGATGGTCCCCCTTCTTCCGAACCAGCTGTTGAAGGGCGTCGTTAGCCAACAGCCGACGAACGCGCAACACACGTATGGTGCACTATTAACAAGCCCAAGGAGCCACGTAGAACGGGCACCATTTCCCGCAATCCCGAATTGGGTAGCGTAAAATATCTGTGCACCGTTAACGACAGTTTCGTCTGTTACACTGTGAGCAGGCGGCTACAAATGGTTGATTGGAAGACGTACCCATGCCTTGTACCGCAGCGCAGGCTGAACAGAGCACAATGACAAGATACATCCGTAGAGGCTGGGACCACCTGTGAGTTATCTCTCTTTCTAAGACCAAAAGTTCTTCATCTGTAACCCCTAGTCTCTTTGCGTGCCTTAAGTTGTCTGCGTCGCGCGCTAAACAGGCTCCAATCTCGAGAGCTCGGATATCATCCCGCTCTGCCAACCCGTTGTCATTGGCGTAGGAGCGGCCCATTTTCTGCAGCTCGTGATGGGAGTAACGTTGAAGTGGATTGGCAAGCCTGGCATTGATGTTGCGTCGGGCGCGTTCTGCTGCCGAGTACATAACTGAGGGGCGGGATAGCAATGGAGGATGGGAGAAGTTGTCTCTCAGCTCGGATTTGTCTTCCACGTGTGAGGCTGGAGACTCCTCCATCTTGTCTGAGCAGTTATGAGCATGTGCATCAATCATGGTAGCCTCGAATGCTCGGACGGAATGCAGCTCGGATGCTAGGATAGGACGAAGTGAGATCAGAGCTGGGACTTTGTCCACAGCCGCTCGTCAGCGGCTATGATGCTTTATTCCATGATGGCCAGATTTGCATTCATGAGCCTTGGAGGTGGTGTCGTTTTCGCATCAGACGGGTTGGCACTGGGGCAATAGGGTCTCTATATGTACAGCGGAGGCGGCCCGGAGAATGATGGGAGATCAGGCGGCCTATCGGACGACAGCGACCGGGGTGATCTCACCGGCAGATGCGGCACAGGCTGCAGTTGGCCTTTGTGGGTAGGGCTGGAGAAAACACATGTTCAGCCCTGCGGCCCAGCTCCGCGGTGTGGTGGTGCAAACCATCGGCCTAGCGTGCTAGCCTTGATACGATGCAAACATTCAGCAGAGCAACAGCACCAAATGCTCAGGACGGTGAAAGGCAGGTTGAACTGGGGAAATGCGGGGTGTCGTAGCCATGTCCACCTACGTCACCCGCCTTGACTCCTTTCTCGGCCTGTTTGTGTGGGGCGTGCGTACAAGGCCATGGTCCCGATGATCTCCCTTCAGTCTGACTGATGCGCAGAGTTCAACAAAATGGTGAGCGCACGTGAGCGACAAGGCCGCTCGTCCACTATGGCAGCTCCATGGGCACCCACAAATTCTCACAGGCAGATAGCAGGCAGAGACTATGAATAGAGGTAGAGGGACCAATGTATGAATCTGTATTTGAGGGTGCGCAGGTGGGTGTGATAGGACAAGATGCCAAGATGCACGCTCAAAAGTGCACACCTGCATGCAAACATACATGTATGTACATAATGGTAACGCCAAGTCGGATCACGTGAAACGCCACGTGATAGCAGTTGAACTTCAGTACATGCTATTTACATACATGTAATCGTACAGCGTAGATTAGGATGCCCACGCCGCAGCCCACGCCAAGTCCCACCATCTAGTTAGTCCATCTCTAAGTCTTCCTAGAACAAGTGACATCATTGCCCGCTCTTGGTGCGCTTACTTTGGACCTCGTACGACCGGCGCCGGTATTGTCTTTCCTGCTTTCAAATTCAAGGGCGCTTGTCGCAAATGGAGCAAATTTGCGAGGGTGTATTTGGTGAGCCTGTCGATTATCATCCTACAGTATTCTTCCCTCCGTGCCGGCTGACCTCTTGTATTGTAAGCTGTCGCCAAGCCATCCAAAATCCCATCCGCTCAAGTGCTTCTGGATCTGCAGCGCATTTTCTCAACGTCAGCACTTTTCGCACCGCTGCTAGCCTTCACCCGCCAAAAAAAGACAGACGAGTTGTTACGCCAGCCTATCATCAAAGAAAAAAAGGACGAGGAAAGTGATGGTCGCTTCTTCCGGATGGGCCATGGCGGCACCCTTGATCCCATGGCTTCTGGTGTCTTGATAGTTGGCATCGGACGCGGTACGAGATCCCTCTCGGGCTATCTAAACTGCTCCAAGACCTATGAAACCGTCATTCTGTTTGGTAAGAGCACAGATACCTACGACGCAGACGGGGAAATCATCGAGCAGAAAGACGCAAGCCACGTAGACGAGGCATTAGTGACAAAGCAACTCGCAAAGTTTCGTGGAAAGTCCAGACAGATGCCACCGGCATATTCAGCGCTTAAGATTCACGGGATAAAGGCCTGTCAGTATCTAAGGCAAGGAAAAGAGCTGCCGAGGGCCTTGGTAGACAGAGAAGTGTATGTTGAAGAATGTAGCATGACGAAGTGGATGGGCGTCGGAGAACACGATTTCAGATGGCCGGACGATGAGAGCCCAGCAACTGCGCCTGCAGCTCGCATTAATCTTATCGTGAGCTCAGGCTTCTACGTTCGAAGTTTTGCAAATGACTTGGGTATCGCATGCGGCACAGTTGCAACCATGGTAGAACTGGTAAGAACCCGGCAGGCGGACTTCGTAACTCATCACATGAGCGCCACGGATCACACAAAGCCTAGTTTAGAAGCAGTGTCATACGCGGATCTTGAAGCTGGAGAGATTGCCTGGGGCCCGGTAGTCCAACGGCAGCTGAAAAAATGGACAGACGAAAACCCACCTCTAGAAAGGCAAACGCACGTCAACGGTCGAGATCCAAATACCAAGAAACGGCTGATTGAAGAAGAGAAGGCAAAGGTGAGACAGAGGTTCCACGGAGAATGGCAAGCAAAGACAAGAAAGGAGCGGAGGAAGCAGGAAGAGCAGGCAAAGCATAAACTCAACGGTGAAGACTACGCGGAAGCACAAGTTGCTAATCTCGAACCGAGCACGAATTTTGGACTTGCATGAAGCCCTATAATGGCAGCTCTACTCTGCAGCTATCTGCAGTAGTCAGCGTTCGGTATAGTCACCGAGGAATACCACGATGAAGTCAAGTCGTATATGCAATTGGGGTGCTTACAATGTTGATACCGAGCGCCTGGCCACACCCCTTGCCCTGTAAGAAAAGCCTGAGGCTTCCTCATATGAGCTAATATGTGCGTGGTCGCTGGCCTTGCAGCAGACGACACGAGCGCTTTGGGCGCAGGGATGTCACATCGTACTCCTTGTGCATTTCGTGCATTGCACCCCGTAGCGTGTCTCACGCTTTACCGTCAGCCTGGGCCGGCCATACTGCGTAGACGCTGTTATCCCAAACGGGCCGATGGCCTCGTGTTCTGGTACGCAATTGCCCAACCTGGAACCAATCTTCGGTTGCAATGTTCCTTTCGCACTTTCTTCCAGGGGTTGAGATTTTAGACAGACGTGCCTTGTGGGTAGGAACACAAGCAAGCCGGTGTGCCTGTTTACCTCGTGACATGCCGTCTATATGAAGCCCACAATTGTCTCGTATGGATGGTGCGTCGTTCGTGGCCTGTGCAGTGGCCATGGAATGGGCCTGTGCGGCCGTTTCAGGTGAAGGGAGGGCGTTTTGTGTGCCCCGCTTGTCGTCGATCACACGTTCCCTGCCGCATACCTCAACGCCTCCGTCACAGGTCTCAACTTGGCACCGTCATCGCGATTCCAGGTACCTCAAGTGAGCATGAGAGTAGTTAAAAGCTACATTACAATTGGGAACCAGCAATCCAGAATCATTCCACCCTGTGATGCTGCAGGTGGCCCTGGACCTTGCATAGTGGGGTGAAAGCTATTAACTCTGGTACGTGCTAGTCTCGTGAAGCTTGGCTGCAGTTTGAGCAAGCCTATCCTGGGAGCCGGGAACGTGCTGCAGAGCACTGATCTTAGGCAGGCAGTGCGGCCACGAGGCGGTAGACAGGTGTGACATCTCAAAACATTCCTTCTAACCGCTGGTTTATGGTAGCGACAAAGGGCATTGTTCCAAAGGAAGCCCAATAGGACAAGCACAGTTCATTTAGAGTTTATAGTTCCTGCAATTAACGTCGCACAGCCTGAGGGCAATCATACAGGCACGGCTGACTATCTGACACAGGAATATCCCGCCTCGCCAATTCACAACCCCATCGCATCTGCAGGGGGAATGTGCAGGCCTGTGCATGCTCCAATCCACGTCGAAATCACAAAACGGCTCCACACAAGTGGGTAACTGCTTCAGTAGCATGTTCTAAGCCGGCCGCGATCACATCTATCCTGCCCGGGTTCCCTCCTGTGTTTCTGAGTGTTCAACTTCGCTTTTCCGCCCATTGCGCTCCTTTAGCTTTCCATGTTTCTTTAATTCTCCAAACGATGAGGTGCTTGGGCGGTGGTAGCTCTCTTTTGTGTATTCTCTCGAATGGTGCTGGCATCAAATCTTTTCCTTCGTTATAATGCCTGGACCGAGCTCGCCAGCTGGCATGGCACCTAATATGCTCAATACCGTCGTTTTGGTATTCACTCTCATCGCTGGTCTTGTTGTATTCTTGAGATTGTTTACACGCGGACTCCTGCTTCGCAAAGCTGGCGCTGAGGATGCTTGGATTTCTTTTGCCATGGTAAATCTTGCAAAATCTACTTTACGCCGCACGCTGGTTCTGACTTGTTAGGTATTATCAATTGGTTTGACGGTTACCATTGCGGTTCAAGTCCAGAATGGCCTTGGCATACATATTTACGAGCTTACTCCTGCTATGATGGTCGGCTCCCTTAAGGTATTACATGCAGAGTCTGAAAACTACTGGCGACTGACCAGCTACGTAGTCTTTTTGGGCTAGCGTTTGGATCTATAACCTTTCCCTTGCAGCTACCAAGGTTTCCATACTAACCCAATATCTCCGGGTGTTTCCAGTTCCTCGCTTTCGAATCGTCTGCTTTATCGTCCTGGGTGTGGTCACGCTATACGGTATCTGGACGTTCTTTGGCAGCATTTTCCTGTGTTTCCCAGTAGCCTTTTTCTGGGACAAGACCATTACTAGCGGGAAGTGTTTGAATCAAGAGGCCGTCTGGTTCACAAATGCGACGGTGAATATCGTACAAGACGTTGCCATTCTTTTCCTTCCAATGCCCGTGCTTCGGAGTCTAGACATCCCTAGACGCCAAAAAAGGGCATTGATAATTGTTTTCGGTCTTGGTGGAATGTAAGTACCATGGATTGAGAGGTGATGATCATTGGCTGATTGTTGTGATAGTGTCTGCTTAGTATCCGTCATTCGTCTGCAGACACTAGTTTCCATCTCAAATTCCACAGACCCAACGTACGACAATCCACCTGCTGCTATGTTATCGGCCATTGAGACAAACGTGGGTATAATCTGCGCCTGCCTGCCGTCAATGCGTCCTCTACTGGCCACAATGATGCCGGCATACTTTTCGGATGGATCCCAGTACACAAACAAATGGAAGCAAGACGAAGAGCAATACCAGCAAACAAAGCACATTTCATCAAGCACCAGACCATATACCTCGAGCTCGACGGGGAAGGGTGGTCATTCTCGATCTAATAGTGCATCGAGTCACCCGCTATCATCTAATGAGAGAAGCCTATCACCCGGTTCTCATCTAGGGAAAATAAACCAACCTTATAGCCCATCAGCCTACAGCTATAGAAGTACAGGTAATTTTAACCATTTTCAGCCTCCAAATGGGTCTGGTACTGGTGTTCATACATTGGGACGTAGCGAAACTGAGTTGCAATACATGTATCAGCAACAAGCTCAGCTCGTCTCGATTCGTAACGGACTCAGTCTTGATAACGGACATCAGCATCCGCTACACCCATTGCGAATGTCGCCTTACAGCCCAATTGCCCCAAAGCTTCCGAGGCTGCCAGAAAATATTGCTCAATTTAGTCCAATGGATACACTGCGGCCTGTACGAACTCCGCTATTTCACAAACCTCTACCCATCACACCATTTCCTGTTATGCCTGGTAATGGAATAGCGCCACCCGCCGAGGACATGTCATCTACAGAGCTCATTCCACAGCCGCTCAATCTGGCGCCCAGGCCTCCACACTAAAGCGCGTCTAAAACAACTTTTTTTGGGCGAAGAATCCAGTCAATAGTCTCTTTGCTCAGCGCGCCAGTCTTTTCTTGCATCTCCCAACCTCAACCTTGCTGTAGCCAACCCCCAGAAAGACTTCTTTATAGCGTTTCGCTTCTTTTGCATTCTCTTTTTCATGCCCAAACATACCCACCCTCTTTTATGACGTTCGACGAGCACCCATACAAATGTTATTCCAAAATCGGAGATCCAGTATCACGAGGCTTTCATTTGCTGGTCTTAACCCTTTTCTTTGTTTATATGGCGATGCAACGGCCCTGTAAGATAGACGTATATACCACAACCACTAAAAGACAGGACAGCCAGGGGTCCTTGAAGTCTTTATTGATGCCTACTCTCTTATGCTATATGAGCCACATACTCTTTTTAATGAAAGTGCATTTGGTAATAAAAGGATTACAAACCCAAGGCAACTAACTAAGGGGCACTCATGTTGATGCATTCACCATGCACTTTTCGTTGACCTATAGGTGACGTCGCAAAGTGCTGATTCACAGCATATGGCTTGAACAACTAATGTAAAAACGTTGATTCACAGAAGCTTCAAATCGGTCAATAAGCTACAAGCGATTTATTTTCTCTCATTAGAAAACTACCGGCTGTAAGTTATTACGCCAAGATCGCAAAGGCGGTAGACGACGGCAGAAATCAGGCAAACCAAAGAATTTCTAGAATGCCCACCACAATCTCTGCTCCGCCAAAGCCGCAACCATGGCTTCTAACCCTTCTTCTAAGCTACCTGACTCTCATAAAAACTCGAAATCTTTCCCCGCGAATGACGCTGAAGTGAAAAAGCGGTCTTATGCAGACGCTGCCTATGCGCAATATGGCCGCGGTGACAAAATCCGCACAAGATCAGTTAAAGACAAGAAGTTACGGTCGAATCTAAGGGTATTGGAGGAAAAGAATAAACAAGCCGCGCTACAGGCAAAACAATCTGAGATTCTGCTGAACAACACGGCAGGTTTGCTAGAAGCGGAGCATGAGCTTGAACGCACGTACAAAGTCCGGCAAGACGAGATCCAAAAGGAAGTCAGCATTGAAACGGCGAAGAAGGGGTTTGAGCTGAAGTTGGATGGACTAGGACCTTATGATATATGCGATTACACCCGTAATGGCCGAGATCTTCTTATTGCCAGCCGGAAAGGGCATGTCGCAAACTTCGACTGGAGGGAGGGGAAACTTGGCTGCGAGCTGCAACTTGGCGAGACGGTGCGCGATGCAAAGTGGCTTAACAACAATCAGCGCTTTGCTGTCTCACAGAAGAAATGTGTCTACATATACGCTGGCGACGGCGTGGAAATCCACCAGCTAAAGAAACACCAAGAGGCTACGCATCTAGAGTATCTGCCATACCATTTCCTGCTCGCATCTATATCTACTGCAGGCATACTTCGGTACACGGACATCTCGACAGGCCAGATGCTCAACGATATACCCACCAAGCTCGGTCCGCCAACTGCGTTCGCTCAGAACCCCTACAACGCCATTTTACATGCCGGTCATCAGAAAGGCCTCGTCACACTCTGGTCGCCTAATTCCCAATCACCCTTAGTCAAGTTGCTACCTCATCGCGGTCCGGTACGCGCCATCGCCATGGATAAGACTGGCCGGTACATGGTTTCCGCGTCTCAGGATCGTCAAATATCCATATGGGACATTCGCATGTTCAAGGAGCTCCACTCGCACCACCTCAGGATACCTGCAAGCACCATCACAATTTCAGACCGCAATCTTATAGCTGTGGGGTTTGGCTCGCACGTTTCCATCTACAAGCCCGACGTGTTTAATCTAAGCTCCGATTCTCATGTTCCGACCCCCTCGGTGTACATGAACTGGGGCGGCGACGGTATCAGTGTCTCTAGAGTGCGCTACTGTCCCTTCGAAGACGTTCTGGGCATTGCGCACGAGAAAGGCTTTTCGTCCATCATTGTCCCCGGCGCGGGAGAGCCCAATCCCGACAGCCTAGAGCCCGGCACTAATCCATTCGAAACGACAAAGCAGCGCCAGGAGGCCGAAGTTCATGCCGTGCTCGAGAAAATCCAGCCCGAGATGATCTCTCTTGATCCTAATTTCGTCGGCAAGCTCGACCTCGCATCTGTGGAGCGGCGCCGCCGCGAGAAAGACCTGGATGCGAAGCCCGAGGATAAGATCGCGAAGCTGAAGAAGAAAGCGAGGGGCAGGAACAGTGCATTGAAGAAGTACCTACGGAGGCATGGACAGAAGAACGTCATCGATGAGGAGAAGATGAGGGCAAGAGAAGCGCTCCAGCAGAATAGCAAGCGGGTGGCGGACAAGTTTGCGAAGGAGAAAGCGGCATATGGGCCGGCTTTGGAGAGGTTTGCTAGAAAAGGGTACTGAAGCGCCAGTGGTCATCAAAAGTGTATTTGAGCATCAGCGGATGGCGTTTGTGTTTTTGTAAGGATTACTGGTAATTCAGGTCTTGGGATCATGCAAGTACGCTGAGCGGATATACCCGGGGATGGATGAAAGTAAAGCTTCACAGGAAACAGCAAAATGTTTCAATCGTGACGTAATAAATAGTCCAATGATGAGGCTTTTCACCCCATCAATCCTATTGCGCACTGATGTGAAGAAATGGGTACAACAAAGGGAATACACATGGTCATGGCTTCGCATACATTTGACAAGGCACGCGCCTATGTACAGTCAGTCCATCGCTATACCCCAACAGTACAGCTCTCTTGTGCTAAATTAAGTGTACGCAAAAATCTAGGTTAACAGAATGAAACAAAAATCATATGGGTATCTCATGCACGCACAACAACATCAATGCTCACTCAGCACCCCATTTCGTAAAAACAGCCTTTTCGTGCCACCAACTTTGCCCAAATCCCCAAACTCATGTTGCTGTTGCTGTTGCTGTTGCTGTTGCTGTGAATGTTTTCGCACACTTGTTCTGCTCTCGCTCCTGCTCTCTGCCCGGTCGTTCTGAGCTTGAGGTGCAGTTTGTATGAGGTTACCGCTCACGCTCCTCGCCTGCTTCATCATGCCCTCGATCCATTCAAGCTTCTCGTTGCTGAGATCCATCTTTTTAGTATTTGGGCCTGCAAGGCCAACCTCGTCACCACGCCAGGAGCGATGGGACGATTCCGTGGAAGGTGTAGAGTGGTCGTTACTGATGGTAGGCGTCGGTGATAAGAGAGGCAGCTGTGGACGGGCTTCGTCCTGTGCAAACCCAATCGCAGTGCGAGGCCGAATTGGCGTAGTGGTCGGGCTGACAATCTGCGTACCTCCACTGACCCGTCGGTCACGCCTACTCATAGCGCTCTCCGGTCGACTGGCAGTAGGGTCCGTACTCTTGACTTCCAACCCCAAAATCTCGAATTGCCCATTGCTAGCTGTACGTCGACCGTGGTGTTCAGCGTACTGCCGTAGATACTCTCCAAGGTCAGCCCAACCACCGCCAACGCGTACCATTACACGCTCCCCGTTTTCGCCTACGCGACGAATAAAAAGCTTAACCGGGTGTTCCTTGCCTGGTTGGGTAAGATGATACATCCTGATGTCGTTATCGCCTCTCAACGATGCCACCGACCTTCTGCCTGAGAGCTGGTTAGCTGAGTCAAGATCTGGCCTCACGGGTGACAAAGTAAGCTCGGGGGACTTCATGCCGCTGAACGAGCGTGCGGCACGGAGATAACCCTTACTACCTTTATGTCCCACACCACGCGACGCTTTAGGATCACGAGCATCAGCTCCGGTGCTAGAGGTAAGGCGAATGTGGGCAGGAATCGTAGTGAGAATATCGGAGATCTTCCGCTCGAGGTCGTCGGCACTTGCGGGACTTTTATGCGAGAACTGAGTCGGTGGCCAAGGCGGCATGTTGTCAGTTGACATTTCGCGCGCATTCTTTCGTCTCTTTGTCATGGCAGCGTTGAGGGCAGGAAGAGGAGTTTTCGTAGCTCGATTGGTAGCATTGCGTACCGAAGGTGACTGGTCCACTGTACCTGGGGGGCTTGAGGAGAAGGAGATGTCGGATATTAGAGACTCAACACTGCCACGACGAGAAAGAGGAGTGTGAGGCCGTTCTGAAGCCACCGGCGTCTGCGCTCCATGGGTAACAACAATGTTTGGGTCGGAAAAGTTTGTGCTTTCCATGACTCCAGAGCCCTCCTCCGGAGAGTCGAACGCATCTTGGTCGATATCGTTATGAATTACTGTGTCGCCTTCCTCGAGAAAGGATTCCTCCTCTAGGCTACCAGGTGGAGCTGTTTCATTCCTGAACGCAGTGCTGACGGTTCCGTCGAGCAACAAGGAATCACTGTCTGACTCTGTTCCCACTGCACGTACAGGGCCGGCTTGCCTCCGAACGTCGAATTCGATGATTTTTCTCCGTGACTCTTGGGCCCACCGTCCAAAGTCGGCCTCGACGCTTTCAAAAACATCGATCCAGTCATCAGGCAAACAGTCATCGCGGGTTTCTAATGTATCTAACATCCTATCCAGACGCCGGCCCAGATCAATGACCTTCTCTCCCATGACAGTGGATATAGCATCGACCGTATTCTTCCATGCACCGAATGCATCATCAGACAAATCCTTGGGCGGACAGAGAGCCTCCCAACCCAGTCGCATCGCGTTCTGGGCGGTTTTGAGATGATGGAGGTACCGGGGGGCTTCGCGAAGAACCGTTACTCGGGCTGTCCAGGTGTTGAGTCGATCCTTTAGCTGAAGATGATGGGGCAGGGCAGAGAGCAGGGTCTGGGTGATGAGGAAATCAAAGTCGTCCAGAGGCTTGTACGGGGAACGAGTCGCATCGTAGCCGGCCGACGGTGGGCGTGATCTGGATCTTGGATGCAAATCTAGTACATGGCCCTTGAGTTCCTCAACATCCAAGGTGATCAGCTCCTCGCTTATCTCGTCCAGACGAGCTTCGTGGGCCTGGACTTCGATGGACAGGAGCGAGCCCCAGTATTCCAGCGGGGGGAGCTGGTCAACAAGGTGTGGCTCCTTGACATGCTCCTGGATGCGCATCTGCAGACTTCTGCGTCGCGTCTCGCGGTATTCCTCGGTGGGGGGTTCAAAAGATCCCGACCACCCCCACTGCTCGATCTCGTTGCACCAGTTCTTGAGGCGCTGGGCGGCCTTGGCCACTCTGACGCCGAGATCTCTCTCGGCAGGCGTCAGGGCATCGATGCAGGCAAAGACCTTGTATTCGTCTCTTGTGGTATCGTAGGGCATGGGGCGTTGGGTGAAGGCGCGCAGGGTGGTGCTGGGGGAGAGGTTGCGAAGGTGGCTCTCGTCACTGGTGGCCAGCATGCGCCCTCTACGGCCGACTGGGGACATGGAGGGCGATGGAGGGCGATAGGGCGATATGGGCGCCAACAGGCGCGGCGGGCTGGACAGCATTGCGACGGACGCAGATGGGGTGCGGTTGCTCTTTGCTCTTGCTCTTGCTCCTTGCGGTTGCGGTTGCGGTTGCTACAGCGCTGGCTATGAGAGTTGGCAGTTGGCGGTAAGCAATCAGTCGTCATACGTGCATGTATGCGGGAAGTACGCATGCTTGATACGTTGTCGGTGTTGTTGATTGGAAAGACATGTTTGCTCCCTGCCGCGTGTGTTTGGCCAAGCTGGCGGCTGCTACGGCTGCTACGGCTGGCTGGTTTAAGCGACCATTTTTACCTTTGAATGACAGCCTCAGCCCTGAACCTTATGCGGCCCACAGCCGACGTACTACTACAATGCTGCTGCTCTCAGCCTCAGCCTCAGTCCCCAGTCTCAGTCGCCAGTCTCGGTCGCCAGTCTCAGTCCTCGGCCCCATCCACTCCGTCCGAGTCGTGTCGTAGAGACACGGCAGAACACCAAGCAGGCCATGGCCCGAAGGAACAAGCCTCGCATCCCCATCCGACGGGGGATGATGACGAGCAGTGGCTCGTTCTGCCGAGACAGTCGCAGTCCCGGTAGCCAGAATACAAGGCCATGGCACTCGCATCAAATCGACCTGAGCCAGCTTTTGCCAAGCCCATCAACGTCCTTCACCCCCGCCAAACCGCCTGTTCACCTGCCGCATACAGAATGAAGCTGCATCCCACCGTCACACTGACCCTGCTCACTCCCACTCCCACTCCCACCCGCTTGCAGACACCCCACGATTACGTCGAGGTACCGTCGCGACGAGTGCCCGACTGCCTACATATGCTCGCAATGCCGTCTTTCCCGCTCCCTTCTGTCCTCTCCCCTCTGCTTCATCCTCTGCGCCACCCCGTCACTCCATCATGAAGCTGCTGCTGTTCCTTGCCGCTGCAATTGGCTCCCAGGCTTGCCAGCGGGACATTGCCTTCAGACATTTGCATGGCCATGCAAAAAGGCAGTCCTCAAACACTACCTTTCCACCCGTCTTAGATGTGAATGAGCAAATCTTGGTTAACTCGTTCGACAACACGTCAATCTCGCAATGGTCCTATTATTACAGTGAGTCGCTGTGCCCATGCCACTCCTCCGCCTAACATACCGCCAGCGTGAGTCCCCGGCCACACCCGCTTAAACCATGGACCATCACCTAAATCCGCAATGCATGCATCAGACACGGAAATCACGTCGCCGGCCTGAACCGAACCATGGCACAGTGGACGGCAGACAAGTGGGCCGAGTATGGATTCATTTCGAGGCTGGACGAATATTGTACGTTTTGCCATGGGTAGCAAGGCCTAAACATTGACCCTGTAGACGTCTTTCTCAACTATCCGGTCTCGCACTCCCTATCCCTAACTTATCCCAATGGGAGCACATATTCCGCCTCCCTAGAAGAAGCCGTCTTGGAAGAAGACGACAGTGAGTTTTCATCCTTCCCTCTCGCCAGTCAGATGTTTTTTCGACCTGCTTGCAAATGACCTGACTGGGCGGTCGGTAAAGCGGAACCATGCTGACCATAGCCACGCAACCAGCCTCGAGTTATCCTAACCGCATCCCCACCTTCCATGGGTATTCCTTCACTGGCAATGCTTCTGCTGAATACATCTATGTGGGAAGGGGTCAGCAAGCAGATTTCAATCGCCTGAAGGCATTGGGTGTGCATCTCCAAGGGAAAATCGCTTTAGCAAAGTACGGTGGGCCGTTCCGCGGTCTCAAAGTCAAAAATGCCCAGGAGAACGGAATGATCGGTTGCGTCATCTTCTCTGACCCCAGCGATGATGGGAATATGACGGAAGCCAAAGGGGTTGCCGCTTACCCCAACGGCCCTGCACGCAACCCGACGACTGTTCAGCGAGGCAGCGTACAATTTCTGAGCATCTATCCGGGAGACCCGACAACCCCAGGCTACGCCTCGAAACAGGATTCTCCAAGGGCAGATAAGAGCAACAGTGTTCCCCACATCCCCTCTCTGCCAATCTCTTGGCTCGATGCCCAGCCAATTCTACAAGCCCTGAACGGATTTGGTACCAGTGGTGCCGAGGTAAACCGTACCGGATGGGTTGGGGCCATCCCGGGGGTCAACTACAGTACCGGGGTAGGCGCTGGGGCAAGTCTGTCCTTATCTAACGTCATGGAAGACAAATACAATGCTATTTGGGATGTTGTAGGTATCATTAATGGCACCAACCAAGATGAAGTTCTCATCATTGGAAATCACCGGGACGCATGGATTGTGGGAGGAGCCGCTGATCCAAACTCTGGCTCTGCAGTTTTGATCGAGTTGGCCAAAGCTTTTGGGAAGCTAATGGAGACTGGATGGAAGCCCACTCGTACCATCGTCTTGTGCTCTTGGGATGCAGAAGAGTATGGTCTAGTTGGAAGTACAGAGTGGGTTGAAGAGTTCATTCCTTGGTTGAAAACTGCGGCAGTGTCCTACCTCAACATTGACGTTGCTGTCTCCGGACCTTGGCCAGATATCTCCGCTACGCCCGATCTCCATGCAATCGCCATTGAAACCATGAAGAAGGTCATATATCCTATTCCTGGATCTTCCCACCAGACCATGTACGACGTCTGGCGGAATGTTAGCGGTGAAGTTGGCGTCCTAGGCAGCGGAAGTGACTACACTGCTTTCCTCCACCGTGGTATCGCTTCGATTGATATGGGTGCCGGGGGTGGCCCCACTGACCCCATCTATCCTTATCACAGCAACTATGATTCTTACCATTGGATGTCGACGTTTGGAGATCCGGGCTTCCACACCCACAAGGCAATGGGCCAGTACCTTACTCTTCTTGCTTATCGCTTGGCCTCTGACACTGTGCTTCCCTTGGAGCCAGCCGGCTATGTCTCTGAATTGAAGACTTACCTAACTGAACTTGGGGAAACGATTGCTTCGTCCAACGATACCATTGACATCTCAGCTCTCACGTCTGCTGTTGCAACCTTTGAATCTTCTACCAAAGAATTCAATACTCTTCGTGCGGAAGCTGTAGCATCTAACGATACCGCACTTATTACAGTTGTCAACCACAAAGCACGCGACTTCTCTCGTGGCTTCACAAGTCAGGGTGGTCTACCTGGACGCGAATTTTTCCAAAACCTAATCTTCGCACCTGGGCTAGACACAGGATATGCACCTGTGACATTTCCTGCCATTACCGAAAGCATTACTTTCCGGAGCAACTTCACGCAGGCTCAGGACTGGGTGGGTAAGACTGCGGATGCAATCGTTGTTGCAGCGAGCATACTAAAAACATGATTGGAGCAGTTACCGTGCCGTTGCCGAGTCTTGCTTTCAGTGCATGTTTCCAAGTCGAATGTAATTGCCTAGAAATATTGCTTAAGAATCTATTAGCCAAATCAATGAGTGGTTCAAAGTAATTTGTTCCAAATTCCCTTTCCAATATACCACCGCAACGAGTTTTAACTATCTATATGCTCCCAGTTATCCCTACTCGTTGCATTCTGCTAGTAAATATTAATCCATAACGCACGTTCTTAACATACGCCTATGACACTCAAGCGCAAATTAGCCACAGAACCATTTCTCAGACACAACACCCTTGAAAATGATACTCTCACGACTCCCCAGGGTATCTTCCACTGCTGTACTTCACCTAGCGACCATATTAAGGCACCGCCGTCGGTAAAGCTTGGACCAGGTCAGGTGCTCTAAACCGAATAGGTAACAAAAGATGTATTGGTTATTTGGAATTTTATAGATTCATACACACGACGTAGACTTACGTCCTACACACAAGTAAAAGAAACTCAACATAACAGCGCTTCTCCTATTACAAAAATTCAAAAGAACGGCATGTACTAACTACAATAACCCCAAACAAGCTAACAAGCGGTAATGGATGAATCCTTACTATAATTGAAATCCCTTAATCTAGGAAGTTGAGATACGCTACTGCATATACCTTGGCGGATTTGATAGAATAATTTTATTTAGCGCTAGAAATCTACGATTCGAAAGCCGTCTCATATGGAGCTTCGGCTTGCGGCGTAATCCGAGCAAGATGCCTACGCTGCCCATCATCCCAGTCCAAGAGCGCTGAATGCGCAGTGACACGGTTGTCCCATACTACTACCGTTCTCGGTGCCCACTTTACACGCGCCTGAAAGTCTTGGCCCTTCGCTAAATGATCGTATAAAAAGTTCAAAAGGTAATCACTTTCTTCTTTCTTGTACCCAACGATGCGGCGAGAGAATTGTGGGTTGACGAAGAGTGCTTTTTCACCAGTTGCAGGGTGAGTGCGAACTAGAGGGTGGATTGACGTCACAGGCTCTCGACGGACTATACCGCCACGGTTTCTCGAATTATCAGCCTGTTCCACGGCTGGTTAGGCGTTAGCTACAGATCAAAATTTGAGATTGCACACGCCTTACCAGAATGAACAACCCTTAGCCCATGAAGTCTCTTCTGAAATTCTGGAGAGAGCCTTCGGTATGCCTCTGCTTGATTAGCGAACAAGGTATCGCCTCCTGTTAAGGGACCATCTAGGAGATACAGGAATGTGGTGCCCGGTGGCTGCTTCTCGTAGGTGACATCTGAATGCCATGTCACCGAATTCGTGCGCTCTTCAAAGAAATCACGAGCCGTTGTGTCCTCGGCACCACGATGGACCAGATGGATTTCCGGGTGGCCGGCAGGTGCTCCAGATGTTGGATGAATGTGATGCCGCCCAAAGTAGCCTCCAATGTTGAGAGCTTCTTGAATGGGAAGATCCGCAAAGTCCTGGTCACGGAAAGCTGCCCACTATTAACCGGTGCATTTGAACTATTAAATCCACCACATACCTACTACTTTTCTCTGAGCAACAAAGAGTGCCAACTCGTCTTTCCCAGCATCATTCAGTTTACTCAATTGCACGCCTGTGACCTCGGCACCGATATTAGCTGTAAGCTCAGCTACAGTAGCATCTTTCAGCAAGTTATGAAAACTAGCATCTGCATCCTTGCCGTGCTCATAATGTTCGAATGGCTCCAAAGGGGGATACCTGCCAATGCGATGAGCGGAGATGGCGTCGAATCTGGAGCAGCAGTTTACTTTTTCTCAGCATCCCATGTTGGGAGGTAGTTAGGATATTTAGCAGGTGGCTGCTTGTCAGTACCCTTCAGTTCAGCGTCAGGTTTGAAAGCCTTTGGACCGGTTACAAATGCCTCCTTGTAGTTCTTAGCAGAGTTTATTCAAAGTATTAACCACAGCCCTACCTTGTACTGTCCAGTGCCAGATTTCACGTAATTGGCGGCTGGCTGAGCCTGTGTTTCAACCAGAGCGGGAGCCATATGGTGTTAGGTTTCGTGCCAAGAAGAAGCGACAATGATGGTAAAGTGGGAAAGTGAAGCTATGCATGTGGTATTATATATGAAGCTGGGACTGCGGCTGCAATGATGTCTGCTGGATCGGTTACAGCGGCACGTAGAGTTCTCGTTAGTTCAGCAACCCCTCTTTGAGGTTCAAGTGGACTCGCCTGCGATTGTGGGTACGTCAACGTCGTTAAGAGATCCCGGAGCAGAGCTGGGCTGCATAGCGGGGGTGAAGGTGGACCCCTGAGTCATCGCCACTGCGGACATGGGCCGTATCAACAATCGTTCAATCAAGCAATCGCCAAATGGCATCAAGCATGCATGTATTGTATCATAGCTCGTCTAACCAGGCCAAGGCAACGATCCCAGGCAGACCTGCAGATAGCTAACCCCATAAGGTATTCCCTCTATCAGATGTAAGACCGCCGGCAGGGCGTCCGGCTATTGCAACCTTATCTTGTCGCTCGTTACGTGTGCCCTCGAACAAGTAAAAATTAAAATTAAGATATTGAATACTACCATTTGAGGGCCCCTTCACTCTTATATTCTATCTTACTATCTAGTTTAAGCCCTCTTACATGGGCCCTGGAGGGGTGGTTATTATATCCGGCTTTTTCCATTTTCATACGAGTGCGTGGGTGTGGGATCTTGTCGCTTCATGTCGTTACATACCCGGCCAATCACGCAATCTCACCCGTCGACTTTCGACCACGGCGAATCAACAACAGCTATTGGCAGACTGATCTCCATTATCTACCCAAATCATCATAGGCCTTTATTCTTGCGTGCTATGATCGATTCGGGCGCCTTCGGCCTCCTGAGCACTGCAAATATGGCCTAAAATGTGTCACTCTGGGGTCATATCATTGCGTGGCTGGGATCGGGATCAAGCCAATCTTTGCCACGGCGCCGAGTTTCACCTCGTGTAGCCCCAGCCTCTCAAGAACCCCATTCCCTGGTTGACGGGTTCGAAAGTTCGTTTTCGAGTCCACACCCTGATAGCGGTTCGATTCGTCATATAAGTACCCATGCCTACCGAGCCTAGACAGAATCCTCCCATCTGCCAAAAGATGGCGAAAGCGTCTCCGACAACCATGCTGGATACCGTTAAATCCGATACGAGTAATGATCCTAATCTCAGTGACGCCGAACTTCATTATTCCGGGCTGAAACAAGATGGTGTCACATTCGATATGATGGGATTGAAGTCTCGTTTCTATAAGCCAATCGACAAATATGAAGGCAAGCATCGCTACGACCCCGATTTTGACTGGGAACCGGAAGAGGAGCGACGGGTTGTGAGAAAGGTCAGATACAACCGTCTTCCGTGATCATCTCAATTGATCTGTAGTTTAGATCGACAAAAGGATTTGCACCTGGGTCTGTTTGATGTTCTTCGCTTTGCAGTTAGATCGGGGCAACATTACTCAGGCTTTGAGTGACAATCTCCTCCCTGATCTTGGGATGAACACGAATGACTATAACGCCGGCCAAACTATATTTTTAGGGAGTTTCTTAGCTGCAGAGCTGCCTTCACAGCTTATTAGTAAGAAGCTTGGACCGGACAATTGGATCCGTAAGCTTCCATTACCTTTTATCAGATCATAGCTAACTTCGGTAGCCATCCAGATGTAAGCCGCTTCTCGCTGTTCGAAGCCTACTCACTCAACGTAAATTCAGGGTCTCATGGAGTCTAGTAGCAAGTATGCAAGCCTTCTTGAGCGGCCGTAAATCATTTTTTGCCTGCCGTGCCCTCCTAGGCCTCATCGAAGGCGGCTTTATCGTAAGCTATATGTGGCTCTGCTCACTTTGCAGTACCTGATTGTGCCTAGCCTGACAATATCCTGTATCTTTCGTACTTCTACACTGGGTGGGAGCTTCCAGCACGCCTCAGCTGGTTCTGGGTGTCATACCAGTCAACCCAGATTGTGAGCGCCTTCCTTGCGTACGGAATTCTACGACTGCGTGGACACAATGGTATGGAAGGATGGGTAAGTGAAGGAATATTTTAAGCTGCATACAATATATGTTAATGCTGCATAGCGATGGCTGTTTGCACTAGAAGGAATGCTTACGGGCCTTATCGGAATAGTCTCTTGGTTTTACCTTCCTCCGAGTCCAACACAGACGGCTAGTCGATTCCGCGGAAAGGATGGTTGGTTTACTGAAAACGAAGAGAAAATCAGTCAGTCTTAGTGATCGTGTCTAGGACTTTTAGTTAACACGTACCAGTGGTCAACCGCATCCTTCGCGACGACCCATCCAAGGGTGATATGCATAATCGACAGGCAATTTCGTTTGGAATGTTCTGGGAATGCGTCAAAGATTACCACATGTGGCCAATTTATCTCATCGGTCTTAGCTGGTTAATTCCAACCCAGCCAATGACTTCTTATCTTACGCTGAACCTGAAATCGCTTGGATTCGGCACTTTTCAAACAAACTTACTCACTGTAAGTCCTGCTTTGAAAGGTTTATTTGACGCTTGCTGACCCTGGTAAGATACCCGCATACGTCCTCTTCATCTTTCAACTTCTGTTCTGGACCTGGTTGTCAGAAAAGGTCAACCAGCGCTTCTTGATTGGCCTTGTCTCCCAGATATGGGTCCTTCCTCTCCTTATAGCCCTCGAAACGGTCAGCAAACATACGTCACCCTGGGCCCGCTGGGCTGTAGCTACGCTTGTTGTGGGACACCCATACGTGCATGCAATTCTGGTGGCCATCACTTCGCGCAATGCAGGTACCGTACGTACACGTACTGTCGCTTCCGCCATGTACAATATGTGCGTTCAGGCCAGCAATATGATCAGTCAAAACATTTATCGAGATGATGACAAGCCAATGTACCGAAGAGGAAATAAAGTTCTTATTGCGATTGCGTCTTACAACTTCGTGTTGTTCATAGGCGCAAAAGCCTATTATTCTTGGATCAATGCGAGAAGGGAAAAGGTTTGGAGCGCAATGAGCCAGGAGGAGAGGGAGACCTATCTAGAGATCACTACGGATAAGGGCAATAAACGGTATGTTAATCTTTACACGGGATCGTAATTTTTAGCGCTAATACCCTCCAGATTAGATTTTCGTTTCGCACACTAGTTCCAATGGTATTGAACGAATACCCCGAAGCCTAGGTTTGCTCCTATGATGCTGACCAGTTCCCAGCTACTGATCTTCGCTACGGATGAAGAGGGTGGAAAGATTCCCAAGGGCGAACATGAAGCGGGGAACAAGCTTTGTTTCTGGACGTCTTGAAAATCACCACACGTTCTAGAGGGTGATGCAGAGTTTTGTAAGCGTTCGAAGTCATGATGTCCAGCCTTGCCTTCTCAAAAAGTCTACTGTGAAGACTTTCCAATAAGATTTCGAAAATGCTACATACACAATACAAAACATACAGCCGGATGCCCCAATCGCTATCATGATCTAACTACCAGGCCGTCAATTCCACGTGTATACTTTAAGCATTCTGATTTCAAACATCAATCAAGTTCTCACCATCTTGTTGCTGCTCCCCCGTGTTGTCTTGTGTATCTTTGTTGCTTTTCTTCTTCTCGCCTTCTCGCTCCCGGCTCCTGGCATAGTACTGATCCAAAACCTTGGCAGGAATGCGGTTCAGAAGTTCCTTGGGATAGATTCTAAGCAATGACCAGGCGAGATCTAGCGATTCGAAGATGGAACGGGATTCATATGCAGACTGCGCGATGAATGTACGCTCAAACTTATCCAGGAATTCGAGCGAGAGTTTATCTTCGGAAGAGAGAGCTTCTTCACCAACGACAGCTTTCATTGCTGCGGCGTCACGACCAATGGCATATTTGGCGTACAGTTGGTTGGAAACATCGCCATGGTCTTTGCGTGTACGACCTTCACCAATAGCAGACTTCATCAGACGTGAGAGAGAAGGCAGGACATTGATGGGCGGGTAAATGCCCTTGTTATCCAGTTGACGATCGATAAAAATTTGACCTTCGGTGATATAACCAGTCAAATCTGGGATGGGATGCGTGATATCTGCAAGTTGTTAACATTCTTCCATCTTGAAGAGTGCCGGCAACGTACCATCATTAGGCATGGTCAAGATGGGTATCTGGGTAATGGATCCATTACGACCTTCAACACGTCCGGCGCGCTCGTAGATGGTTGACAGATCCGTGTACATATAACCAGGGTAACCACGTCGACCTGGCACTTCTTCTCGGGCGGCAGAAACTTCACGAAGGGCATCGCAATAAGAAGACAGATCGGTGAGAATGACCAAGACATGCTTCTCAAGCTGGTATGCGTAGTACTCGGCTGTTGTCAGTGCGAGACGAGGGGTAATAATACGCTCGATCCTATCCAAAGAGGTTAGTGGAGAAGAATGCGAAAAGCGTAGTGCACATACGTCGGGTCGTTGGCCAAGTTCAAGAACAAAGTAACCCGTTCCATACTTCCGTTCTCTTCAAAATCCCGAGTGAAGAAGCGACTCGTCTCTAAATTGACACCCATAGCGCCGAAGACGATGGAGAAGTTATCCTCGTGTCCGTCATGAACATCCTTTGTAGGCTTGCCCACAAGGCCAGCTTGCCGACAAATCTGAGCAGCGATTTCATTATGCGGAAGACCGGAGGCAGAGAAAATAGGAATCTTTTGACCACGGGCAATGGAGTTCATGGTGTCGATGGCAGAGATACCAGTGGAGATCATCTCTTCAGGATACACCTGGTACTCGTCAGCTTGTTACATCTAAGACTACAACATGAGAGCTTACTCGTGAATAAGGATTGATAGGGCTGCCGTTGATGTCGAGATAGTCCTCCGCAAGCACCTTTGGGCCCTTGTCGATAGCTCTGCCCGAACCATCGAAGATTCGTCCCAGCATGTCCTCAGAGACACCAAGCTTCAAGCTGTGGCCAGTAAACTCGACTTTTGTCTGTTTCTGTCAGAGTGCCCATGGTTTGTAGCTGGTGACGTATGTACCTTCTTAACGTCGATGCCTGACGTTCCTTCAAACACCTGATATGTTTAGCGACTATCCGAGAATGCTGTGCGTAGTATATACCTGAACAACTGCCCTATTACCTGGTCGTGTTGTCAATGGTGAAACAGTGACGGACGTTCAAGATGCATTACCTCGAGCTTCCAAGACCTGACCAGAGCGTTCGGAGCCATCAGGGAGCGTCAAGGACACGATTTCATTGTACTTGGGGAATTTGACCTGTCGCCCATGTTCATAAGTTTTGGTGGATACTAATCCAGCTCCCAGAGCAACATACATTCTCTAAGATGACCAATGGGCCGTTTACGCCGCCAATGGTGTTGTACCGTATCCTCGGCTGCACCGTCATCATACGGGGATCAACTACGTCGGGCATGGTGGCGAACGAAAGGGTGGTGCCGGTGGAGTGCGGTGTCTCTCTTAATGTGAAAGGCAAGCCTCAGCGAACGTGTTCGTGGGCGGCGTGGTGGTGTTGCAGCAATGCGTCGAAGTGGGAGGAGCTTTGACCGGGTTGGCGCGCAGCTGCACGAAACGTCAGTGCGGGACCAGTGACTAAGCCTTTCTTGTGGCGAGTGGTGGCAGCCTCACACCAACGCTGCCCGCTGAGCATGAAAGGTTCGTACATGTAGAACGAGATGGCTTGCATAGCTGATAGGCTTTCTTCAAAGTTCTTTTCCTCTGCTCCGGAGAGAGACCGTCAGATTCAAACATGCGCGATTGAAGTAGGTCACGGCATATAAAGGTCCAGACATCTCTAGCAGAATACGTTGTATTGATTTGATAAATTAAGTGTTCTATCATTCGGTTGAAACCATACATCCTTCTCTACACTGGGGTTACAACCAGGGCTGCGAGGTAGCATCTTGCGCTCTCGTACGCATGTCGTTCTGACTCACCTACCCATTAACAACCTAGGTTTGGATCCTATAATAGCTTTTAGCCAGTCTCCCAAACGCACAGAAGAAGAACTAAGCAGAAATGAAGAGGTCAGACATCCAAGGAAGGTTAATGCGCTCATCGACCGTCTTTGATGGGTTCAAGTGACGGCTAGCGTGGAAACTGCGAATGTGGAAAGATTTTCATCATGGAAAAGAACAGAAAAACAAAAATCTAAGACTGACCTCGTACACTTTTCATGCAAATAGGTCAACTGCAGAAGCTACTAAGGTGGACAGTGAACGGCAAGCCGTACAGAGACATGCGACTGGATCTGGCACTGCACTTCGCTGGAGCAGGTCTTGTGGCAGTCTTGTCTACATGCTGTCCATAGCCCCATACTAGCACACTCATAGGGCCAGGTGAAGAGCAGGTCCATTCATGGCGGCACTACCGGCACGGCATAGCCACGTAGCTCAACCGACTGACCTGAGCAGTGTTAGGAACGATTTAGATCTGGGCTGCGGAAGCTTGAGTAGCAACGAAAGTCAGACGAAAGTACTGGCAAGTAGCAGGTGCCCTGCGACAGGCACCCGGAACAGCATGAATTTCTTCAAGGTCGGCTCTGTTGGGAAAAGAAGAAGTTTGGGATATCATCACTCTAGTAGAGGATGGTTGGGAGTAGCAAGCAGCAGCGCTTACCTTGACTTGACGGTATGCATGGCTGTGAGCATGCAGCAATGGTGGATTGTGGTGGACGAGAGTTGAAGTAGAAGAAGAGGAAGGAGAAAAAAACCGACGGGACTAGAGCTCGGGCCATCCATTGCTAGCGTGTCCATTTGGGAGATTACATAAGATGTGGAACAATCACCTGATCAATCGACGACATACATGCACGTACATGTATACAAAAGAGCCACGCAAGGCGGCTCGGACCAGAACCGTGCCCTCTGTGTGCCAAACGTTCATAGCACCGGAGCTTTCGAGAACAGCTTACAATCAATGCTCAAACACGTGACCTTGAATTGACGCACGTGCGTGAGGGGCTACGCTGGCACCGGACCGGGGATCAGGTGATTAAACACTCGAGCCCTGGCCTGCCGCACGCTCTGCGCCGACCGACACCGCAGAGTCCGTCTGTGTCCGCGACGCCAGGGGTCTGCGAGGCGACAGGTGGGCATGCTCCAGCGCAAGAAACAGCTTCTTCGTCGAGGGGCAGTGATTGTTCGCGGCAGTTCTTGGGCCTGGCCGGGCCGGGCCTGGCAAAAACCCACCAAGGCTGGCAGAGCAAACTGGTAGGCACGAGCACGGGCACGGGCACGAGAATCACCACGGCACACGTCTACGTCTGCTGCACGCAACCCAGCTCGGCTCCAGCACTCGCAAAAAAGCATGCTCTCCCTCCTGTGCATATATGCCTGTGTCTGTGTCTGTGCATGTGCATGTGCGCAGCGGGCGGGCGACATTGGAGACGTGTGGATTATATTGCCTGGCCCAAGTACCGTTCCCTGGCTGGGTATCGTATCCTAAGCTCGCCCCTAAGAGTTTAGAGCCACCGCCCGATCGGCTCTCTCGCAACGCCCAGTCCCGCGCATCTCTCACCTCATCCTCGACGACGTCTGCGTCCCCTGCATCGACAAGCAGAAGGCACCACCACCACGCGCGCTCGCCGTGCCACTCTCGACGCGCCTGCCCGAGCCCCGTGCTGCGCCATTGCTGTTGTCTCTGCTTCGTGCCTGCTGCGTTGCCTCTCACGCCCACGTTCGCCGCTCCAACCCATCGCGACTTGGTTCTCGCCAGCACCCCAGCGTTCATCCAGCACCCGCTCGCCATCCGCCGCCTTGCACCTTCGAGTCTTGTCGACGCGCTTCTCCGTCGCCTTTGCTTTCCTTCGCTTCGGGCCTCACCTGCAACCTGCCGCGCAGCATTTGTCGCGCCGTCGCGACACTCGTCGGCGCATCTCCTCAACGTTGACAGTGCGTTTGCCGCTGGTTCCCTGCCCGCCGTCTCCGCATGCTGAGTGAGAGCCGCCGGTTCTCACTTCTGCTACGCCTCTTGCTCCAGGCAGCCTCCCCGAAGATAGCGACCGCTCGGCTATAGCAGCTGGCGCTCTGAAGATGATGCCCGTCGCCCAATACCCCGGCCCACAGCCAGGCATGCAGATGCCTCAGGGCCACATGATGGGCGGTGCTGTTTCCGGCCATCCCATGCACCAGGGCATGATGCACCAAGGCGTCTCTGGACCCGGTGGACCCGTAAGTCAAGCTGGGCCCATGATGGGCATGCAGCCGGGCGCGCCCAATGCGCATGCGCTGTCTCATTTACAACCCCAGCAAACACAGATGTTTCAACAGCAACCGCAGCAGCAACCGCAGCATGGCCTGAGTGAGTTGCTGCTCCGCCAACAATATTTGGCCCACACTAACAATTCTACCAGTGAACCCGGCAATGCTAGCACATCAGCAGCAACAGCACCGGCAGGCTATGATTAGACAGCAGCAGCACCAGCAGCATATGCTCCAGCAGCAGCAAAATGGCATGGGCATGGGCTTTCCTCACCAGATGAGCAATATGAATCCGCAACAAATGGCTGCGTTGTCGCAGGGCATGAGCCAGCCCTTTGCAAGCATTCCTGCCCATCTTCGCATGCAACAGCAGCACCAGGCCATGAACCAACAGGCGCAACAACAAGCGACAAGCAATCCGCAACAAGCAGCACTAGCCCACGCCCACGCCCACCAGCAAGCGGCCGCTCACCAGGCCGCAGCCCAAGCTCAGGCGCAACACCAGCAGCAAACTCAGCAGCAACAGATGCAGCAGCAGGCGATGCAGCAGCAACAGACAATATCTATGCAGCACGTCCAGTCCCAGCAAAGCAACCACAGTCAATCTGGCAACCAGGGCCCATCAACGACTAGTCAAGCTCAATCACAGGGACCACTACGACCGCCATCCGCCTTGAGCCATCAGGGTCAGGCTTCCCCTGCTCCGCAACAGACCCCACAGCAGCCCCCCCCATCAGCACCGCAACCTCCCCAGCAGACTCCCGCACCTAGCCAACCCCCCAATTTACCACAGCAACCCAGCCAACAGCCTACGACGCCGGCCCAGATACAGCAGCGAGCGCAGGCCGCAGCTATGCAACAAAATCAAATGAACCCTGCGGTCGCGGCGCAAGCGCAAGCTGCACAAGCCAATACCCAACAACATCAACAGCGAATCCCTATGATGAAGCCATCTCCTGGAGGTGCTGGACAGGGAACGTTAAAGTTGATGAATTTCGTTGATCAGCTTGGGAGGTTCCATGTACGTTTCCTTTTCTCCGAAAGAGGCTGCAGATTTACTTACTTTTCCAGTCTTCTGAAAGCGAACAGCCCAATAAACTATCCCTGTGGCAAGGCTTTGTGGAAAAGTTTTTCACCGAGTCCGGAGCCTTCATCCATAACCTTTTTATGCCCGCTAAATATGATGAGAAAACAAAACAGATGGTCCAGGCCAAGACAAAGATGTTCGAGGTGGTTTATGCAGCTCTCCCACGGTATTTGTACACTCAGTTCAACACCGACGTTGAGAACTTGCAGGTGACTCTCGACGGTGCTCAAGAGAAAGCTAGCAGCGCGGAGTGTAAAGTGCAATGTGACCGTGCAAAGTTCATCTATACGTATAAAAATCAATGCCAGGTGGGTTGCATCCGTCAAGCTGCGTTTCATAGCCGACTGACTTGCCTAGGTCATTTGCTCCGGAATGCTCACCGCTTATTATCCAGATCACGGTAAGATGGAATGGTTACAATTCGACGTGCGCTCTCATCAGCAGATGGTACCATACTTGGCGGTCATGAATCTGTTTCCGAAAAAGGAAGACAAGATGCAGAACAGCTCGCAGTCACCGCGTTCGAATACGAAGAAGAAAAACTCACAGCAACAACAGCAGCAGCAACCAGATCAACTGGAGCCACCGCACCCGATATATCGTACGGACATACCCATGGCAATGACTACAGACTATGGAATTCCCAGTGAGCTGCAGTTTTATTTGGAGGTACGTTCCTATATGCTTTACGATGAAGTTATATTCATTTAGGACAGCTTAGCGAAACGATGAACCATATGACGGGCTTGATCATGCACTCACTGCAAAATCCAACCCTTACGCCGACCAATGCATTGGATAACTGGAACGCAATGATGGCTTCAGCAAACCCAAATACGGTACAGCAAACTGCCCGCCTACAAGGAATGAGCCATGGGACGCAGCAACCGCAACAAGCTGGTCTACCTCCAGGAGTTCACCCTTCTTCGGCGATGGGCCACCCAGGGATACCACCAAATCAACAATTCATGTCGCCGGCCATGCACAGCTCGTTGCTTCCTAATGGACACACAAGTTCGCCTAATCTTATGCAACAAAGCCACACGCCGTCACCAGCATCACATGCCATGGCTCACCAACAAAGTCAAAGTTCGAATACAGCCAGCAACACATCTCCCAGCCTCAACAACAAGCGGAGGAGGAGCACGGCGAAGATTGATACCGACGATGGCGGCGGCGAATCGAATGGCGCTCCCAAGGTGAAACCGAGTCCCAGGATAGGCGGGAACAAGAGAGTAAAAGGTAACAACTGATGCTTGTCTACTGTCTTTTCCTTCTCTGGCGGGGCAGCATCCCGCTTCGATTAGCATTTCATACAGCGTGGCGTTGCGTTTGTGTTTATTATTCCCACATAGTTTGAGCCTGTCTATTCTTTCCAAGTCATTTCTCTCTTGTGTTCATTCCTAGGTGAATGGGTACTATTCCCCAATCACATCCACCGCCGCTGGTGTCATACTGTTTCTGAGTTATTCCTTTCTATGTTGGCGTATCTGGCCCGGCGTCTTCTGCGCATAGTCTGCTTCATGCAGTCCCGAGGACGAGCTAGTTTCCGAGTAGTTTCTTGTACATTAAGGCTGGCGGTTTGATTTGGGGACAGATTCCAAAGCCGGGGGCAGGGATTCAGGATGAAAAAATCTGCCGGTGTCTTCTTTTGCATCTTTTTTCCTCTGGGCTATCGGGGACATTAAAGATGGGCAGCGACTTTGCAGTAGAGATGTTGTGAGATGTACATGGAATCAAGACGTTATGACATTGATGGTATGCCTGCGCCTCACTATGGGGGAATCCTGCTTAGCCTAGATTACAATAATGTACAGCTCCACACTGTCATCACAGACACATGCCACCGGCATCCCGTACCTTCACGTCCTGTATGCGCCGGGCTTCTATACCGATTTATAGCTCGCAGTCCGCAACCCTATTGTTCTACAGTCTTCCAAAGACACTGACAATGCTGTGCTTGGTCCAAGTGGTGATTATTTAATTGTGCTCCCGTCGACGAGCAGCGTCGCTCAGCTCCGGCCAGTCTGCTCGGTGGCATGGGCGTCTGTCTCATCGTCTGCGGACCGTGGGTGCTTTCGTAGGTTGGAGCCCCTGGGCTCGTTAAGAGAATGAGTCCACAGCCCTGAGTACAGTTCCTTCATACGATTGCGCAGGCCTTGGAAGGGCTGTTCGCCCGGTCGTGGGTTCATGGGATCCTGTGCGAAGTCGTGGAAGAAGACGGCATAGACGACGATGAAGCCAATGAGGTTCCACTGCACAATCTTGGTCCACCTGTTCCATTGGGGCCTGATGGCCTTCAGGCGAACACGGCGCTTGAACTTGCGCTCGAAGCGGAACTGTTGCTTCTCGGTGAGCTCGAGGAGATTGGGCGGCCACTTCTTCCTGGCGCGGTAGCGGTTGAGGGCGAAGTTGAAGGGCGGGAGTTGCGACTTGGGGGCGCGACCGAGGAGGCGTTGGAGCAGCTGTAGCATCTTGGCCTAACGGACGGCAGCGCCTCAGGAGAGCGCTCGTACGTACGGCCTTCTAATGCTGAGCTGAGAGAGGCGAGAGGGCAAGCCAGATCCGTGCGTGCGGCCGGCGCCCTGAGTCATTGCACCGCCGACCAAACAGCCCACCTTGCCCCGCGCCGCTGCCGACACAGAAACCTTTTCCTCCGCACAGCTTGCCATCCACCGCCCACCAACATGGCTGAAGTCCCAGCCCCCAAGGAGCTTCCGGACAGCGTCGTCACGGCCACCCTGAGCGTGCTGGACCCCGAGCGCAGCAGCGCAAACACGCTCAAGATCGAGAACACGGAGAAGCGAGATGCCTTGATCAAGGAGGAAAAGAAGTACCAGCAGAAATGGGCCGACGCCCACGTCTTCGAGCCCGATGCGCCCTCGATTGAGGACATGCCCTTCGACACCACCACCCCCGACGAGCTGCATGCAAAGCACCCCAAGTGGCTCGGTAACTTCGCCTTTCCCTACATGAACGGTACCCTGCACGCTGGCCATGGCTTCACCTCGTCCAAAATCGAGTTTACTGCTGGCTTCCAACGCATGCAGGGCAAGCGCACCCTGTTTCCACTCGGCTACCATCTAACAGGTATGCCCATCGTGAGTGCAGTGCCGGCCCAGCCATTGTCTGACGCCACGCTCACGGTTCCCAGAAAGCCTGTGCCGACAAACTGGTGCGAGAGGTTGAGCAGTTTGGCAAAAACTTCGAGCGCTGCCCTGTAGACGATATCGTTGACGAAGGCCCTACCCAAGATGCTGTCCCGCCGGCGCCTACACAGGCCGAGACTAAGACGGACATTACAAAGTTCTCGGCCAAGAAGGGCAAGGCAGCAGCGAAGACGGTCAAGAGCAAGTACCAATTCCAGATTATGCTTACCCAGGGCATTCCCATCCAAGATATCCACAAGTTCGCCGATCCATATCACTGGATCGAGTACTTCCCACCGCTGGCCAAGAGGGATCTGGCAGGCTTTGGTGCCCGCATTGACTGGCGTAGACAGTTCGTCACTACCGATGCAAATCCCTACTTCGACAGCTTCGTGCAGTGGCAAATGCGCAAACTCAAGGACATGGGCAAAATCATATTTGCAAAGCGCTATACCGTCTACTCACCCAAGGATGGCCAAGCCTGTCTTGACCATGACCGTGCTAGCGGAGAGGGTGTTACGGTCCAAGAATACACCGCATTGAAGATGAAAGTCATAGAGTGGTCTGAAATCGCGAAGCAAGAACTCCAGGGAAAGTTGCCTGCCGGAGCTAAGGTCTTCTTCATCCCCGCCACCCTCAGACCAGAGACCATGTATGGCCAGACGTCGTGTTTTGTCGGGCCTACCTTGAAGTATGGAGTCTTCCAGGTCGGCTCCGAATACTTTGTCTGCTCGCCGCGCGCCGCACGCAATATGGCTTTCCAGGGTACTTTCCCTGAATGGGGCAAGTTCCCTCAAGTTGCAACTCTCACTGGCAAGGACGTGGTCGGTACCCTCGTCAACGCACCCTTCTCAATTCTTAATGAAGGCGTCCGAATCTTACCTATGGAGACGGTGAAAGATACGAAGGGTACGGCTGTTGTGACCTGTGTCCCATCAGATTCACCAGATGACTACATTACATCTCTCGACTTGGATAAGAAGGCAGACTACTACGGCATCAAGAAAGAATGGGTTAATTTTGACCATATTCTTCCAATTATTTCTACTCCTCAGTACGGAGACTTGACGGCGAAGCATCTTGTAGAGACACTGAAGATTCAGTCACCCAAAGATACGAAGAAGCTCGAGGAGGCAAAGGAAAAGGCTTATAAGGAGGGTTTCTACAAGGGTACCATGATCTATGGGGACTTCAAAGGCCAGAAAGTCGAAGATGCAAAGAGTCTGGTACGCAAACAACTGATCCACCAAGGCCTTGCATTTCCATATGCCGAGCCCGATGGCAAAGTAATATCTCGTTCCGGTGATGAATGCACCGCTGCTCTGCTTGATCAGTGGTTCATGAACTATGGTACCGCTGAAAATGGCGGTGACGGAGAATGGGCTAAGGGGGTGCTGCAACAGATTGAGGATATGGAACTGTACTACCCTGAAGCAAAACACGCTTTCGAACAGGTCGTCGCTTGGCTTGGAAACTGGGCTTGCGCACGTTCATATGGTCTTGGAACAAAACTCCCTTGGGATCCCTCGGTGATGGTCGAGTCTCTGAGCGATTCAACTATCTATCAGTCATACTACAGCTTCGCCCACCTCCTTCACAAAGATATGTTTGGCAAGCAAATCGGACCATTAGGTGTTAAGCCTGAGCAGTTAAATGACGATGTTTGGGATTACGTTCTAGGGCGCCGCGACCGTGGAGATCTTCCACAATCTGATATTCCCAAAGCGGCTCTTCAGACGCTGAGACGTCACTTTGATTACTGGTTAGTATAGCTCTATATCTGATTGCGCATGCCATGCTGACAATCCAAGGTATCCACTTGACATGCGCGGGTCTGGCAAGGACTTGATCCAAAACCATCTTACATTCAACCTTTACATCCATACAGCACTCTTCCCTAAACATAACTGGCCCCAGTCTTTCCGCGTAAACGGCCATTTGATGTTGTATGTGCCCTCCTTGCCATTCTAGCTTTACATACTCATGTTTAACAGGAACGGGGAGAAGATGAGCAAGTCAACTGGCAACTTCTTAACTATTCAAGGCGCTGTGGCAAAATTCGGAGCAGACGCTACCCGGATTGCTCTTGCTGATGCTGGCGATGGTATTGAAGACGCTAACTTCGAGGAGACGGTCGCCAACGCCAACATTCTGAAGCTTTTCGAACTCAGAAAATGGTGCGAAGAAATGATCCGCGATGCTATCATCGTAGAGGATGGTGATAAGTATAAGGAGGCCATCAAGGAACGTATCAAAAACATTGACGTGGTCCAACGCAAATCCGGAAGTCCAAGGCTCTTGTGGGACGAAATGTTTGACAATGAAATGAACGCGCTTGTAGCTGAGACCAAACAACACTACGAAGCTACCATGTACAAGGCTGCTCTCAAGTCCGGATACTATGACTTCACTACGGCACGAGATTTTTACCGTGAGGCCACCAAAGCCGCTGGTCTAGGTATGCACGAAGACCTGGCAAAACGCTATATTGAGCTCCAGGCTTTACTTTTAACGCCCATTGCGCCTCATTGGTCAGATTACATATGGCAAGAAGTCCTCAGCAAACCAGACACTGTCCAGAATGCTCTGTGGCCTGTGGTTCCTGCAGCTGATACGGCCCTTACTGCGGCGCGGGAGTTCGTAAGGACCACACAATCAAACATTACTTCAGCGGAAGGACAGGCTGTCAAGCGTCTTGCCAAGGGAAAAGCTGCCCTTTTCGAACCCAAAAAAGACAAAAAGATCACCATTTTTTCAGCCAGGGCATGGCCCGAATGGCAGAAAAAGTACATTGCTCTCCTTCGCAATGAATATCCTAACATCGACATCAAAACGCTTAGCAAGAGCATTGACAAATCAGAGTCTAAAAAAGCCATGCCTTTCATCAACAATCTGAAACGTCGTCTCGATAACGGCGAGACACCTGATGCTGTGTTGAACCGCCAGCTTGCTTTTGATGAGCTGGCTACGCTACGCGCTATGGTGCCTGGCTTGAAACAAACAATTCAAAAATGCGTGGCCGTAGAGATTGTCGCAATAGAGGAAGGTGGTAAGTTGGGTACGGTGGTCAAGGAAGATGGCAACTTAGTCAATGAAAAGAGTGAGCTACCCCCCAACGCAGCAACTGCCGAGCCTGGTTCACCAAGCTTTGCGTTTGAAAACGTATGAATTCTGTGCCTGCGGTAGGCACACACTGAAAAAGGCTGTATGGATCGAGCTTAGTACTAGCATAGCTCGAGCGTTCAAGATATAGGCCTTGTAGGGGCCGTTCTTGATCAGGTATCCAGGACTTTTATTGCAAAATAGATGGATAAAGCTGCTGTGTAACAAAAGAAGTTGTTTGTTTCTCAAATCCACGCTTCTCGTTCCCGGAGTCTTTAAATAAAAATCAAGTCTCCCCATATGATTGGTAGTGAGTGTTCCTATAATTGTACATTGGTGTGTTGCACAACTTTACTCCAGTTCCCAAGACAGGAATGAGCTCCACCAAAATGGAATTTAAGAAGTGGCTGCTTAGAAGATACAGCAAACTCGATGAACAATTCCTTGTTGAGTCCTGGTCAATGGAATGCCTATGTTCGGCCGTTCCAAGCTTCAGCCCATGCGGATTATGCAGCCAGGTACAATTGGCTTGCAGGGATGGATTGATCCATCGGATGTTCACTATTCACTTAGAAAAAAAGCAAGTTCACCAGTGGCTTTCTACTCCCGGCCTCCCTGTACGTCCTCGTGTCTACTCAGCGAATATGAGGCTTACGTGACTGCGAGGACTACTTGTACAGCCGTAGGCCACGCCATGGATAGGCCAAATGGTTTCATTCGTTTATGGATTTGCTTTTTCGCCCTCGCTAGTTTCAATGACAACCTTGATCACAAGGTTGCCACTATCGTCCTTCGTCTTACCTGCCATTTCGAAGGCCTCTTGGGCCGACTCTAACCCCCTGAATCGGTGGGTGATGAGTTTTGAGAACTTTGGGTAGTCAGGACCTGTTCTCGAGACTACTTGGACACCCGTGGGATATGTATTAGCGTAGCGAAAGACGCCCATGATGTCGACTTCGCGCAGTGCTGCAGCCGAGATTGGGAGCGTCTGAATAGGCGTGCCCATACCAATTAGCAGTACTTTACCTCCAGGACGCGTTGCCTTCGTTTTCCGTCAGATGGCACTTGGCACGCAGCAAAGGATCTACTTACGTATATTGATGCTTGTACGCAAGAAGGGACACCCGTGCACTCAAACACAGCATCCACTTCGCCCACCAATCCGCCACTCTCTTTCTCGATGTTCCCGATTGTGGCTGCAGTCTCCTTGGCTATCTCAAGCTGCTCTTCTGTTGTCTGACCACGCTTGAGCGGCACAGTGAAGCCACGGTGTGCAAAATGATTTTCCACGGCGAAGTTCACACGCCCCGAGTCTATATCTGCTATGACTACTGTGCCGGCACCTGATATTTTGGCCATGGCTGCTACCAGGAGGCCGACAGCGCCCGCTCCAAACACAAGCACGGTCGAACCGACGCTGAGTTGAGCCCTCTTGGAAGCCTGGATGCCCACACCAAGTGGCTCTAGGATGGCGCCCAGGTCTAGCGACACACTCTCTGGAAGTCTACGGTGGGTGAGGGTAGGCACGGTACGATGGGGATTCTGACCCACTTGTGACACCAAGCTGCGGGATGGTTGATCCTATCCTGCAGCGTTCCCTGGGCATGCGGGAATGCTTTTGCGCTGCTTCTAAACTTCATTTCTTTGCAGATGTTGTACCGCCCCTCCTTACATCTGTCGCACTGTTCGCACGGCTGCCCTACTTCGAGGGCTACTTTATCTCCAGGCGCAAATTTCTTGACCATGGATCCGACGGCGATGACGACGCCTGCGGACTCATGGCCAAGAGACATAGGCTCGCGAACGATGATGTCGCCGTTACGGTAGTGCCGATAGTAATGCAAGTCAGAACCACAGAGACCGGTTGAGCGCACGGCCACCTGAACATCGGTGGGGCCTGGCGGGAAGAGGGCGCGGGTTTCCTGAGAGCACCAGTCAGTGCCAGCGAGGCCAGTGGTACAGTGCTGGCCACGTACAATTCTGAGGTCTTTGGCGCCGTGCAGAACCGACGCGCGGATCTGGGTTGTGCTGGCCTGGTCAGCCATGCTGTTCCTTTTT